>Ga0207952_1000022_pt1 | contig 235509 bp, 247 predicted proteins | sample SubbioR12Aug_8Ca_FD_184831 | JGI IMG/M metagenome (GOLD analysis project Ga0207952, IMG submission 184831) | Serpentinite rock and fluid subsurface biosphere microbial communities from McLaughlin Reserve, California, USA - CR12Aug_8Ca (SPAdes) | ecosystem: Environmental > Terrestrial > Deep...
GGGGGGGGGGGGGGGGGGGGGGGGGGGCTTAATGCTGGCGTGGTACCCCCATCCCAACCCTTCCCCAGCGGGGAAGGGCTATAAGAAAGACTTTCAAAGCACCGTTCGTCACCCTGAACTCGTTTCAGGGTCCATCGTGCGGTTTGCCCAGAGGGGGCGAAGGGGCCGAAACGGCGGGGCCTTGCTGCCCCACAGAGCTTTGGGCTGCGGGGAGAAATGGACCCTGAAACAAGTTCAGGGTGACGGGCTTGGGGGAAGTTGAGTCTGGTCATGCCCTCAAAGGCCAAACTTGTCTTCGCCCAGAATCTGCATCACCCGCCGACTAAGTCTAAGTTCAGCTTCGGTTTCAGAAACACTGGTTATTTTGAATTCTTGAGACGGGATTTCGCCGGAGCGAACATAAAGCGCGGCGTATACTCCATCACTGCTAGCCATTGCGATTTCGCTGCGAGCCTTTGCATTTCGCTTCTTCGGGTTCTGTCGGAAAGCCGTCCAGCAGGATATGCCTTCACGGCGAAGCAGTGCAGCAATGGCCGCTGCCTTCGCTTCCAAATCGTCAGATTCTGGCAAGATGGCCACCGAGACCTCAGCGTGAGGAAACCGATCCCCCACCAGCATCGCCAGCCGCTCGATCCCGGCAGCCCAGCCCACCGCCGGGGTAAACGGCCCGCCCAAGCTCTCCATCAGCCCGTCATAACGCCCGCCGCCGAGCACAGTTCCCTGCGCCCCCAGCCGGTCGGTGACGAATTCGAAGGCGGTGTGGCGGTAGTAGTCGAGCCCGCGGACCAGTGAGGGGGCGCGGGTCCAGGCGACGCCTGCGGCATCGAGGCCCGAAGTGACCTTGCCGAAGAAGTCCTGCGCTTCGCTCGACAAAAAGTCGTCGATCCGGGGTGCATCGGCCACGAATGCCTGATCGCGCGGGTCCTTGCTGTCGAGGATCCGCAAGGGATTGCGCTCCAGCCGGTCCTGCGAGTCTTCCGAAAGCTCGGCTTTCACCGCGCGGAAGTATTCGACCAGCGCGGCGCGCCAGGCATCGCGGCTCTCCGCATCGCCCAAGGTGTTGAGCATCAGCGTGACGCCATCGGCAATGCCCAGTTCCTTGAGCAACTGATCGGCCAGCACCAGCAGTTCGACATCGGCCTGCGGCTCGCCCGCGCCCAGGATCTCGGCGTCGAGCTGGTGGAACTGGCGGTAGCGGCCCTTTTGCGGGCGTTCATAGCGGAACAGCGGGCCGTGCGTGGCAACCTTCAAAGGCGCGTGCTGCTGCCAGCCGTTGGTGAGGTAGGCGCGGCAAATCCCGGCCGTAAACTCCGGCCGCAGGGTCAGCGATTCGCCGCCGCGATCCTCGAAGCTGTACATTTCCTTCGAAACCACATCGGTGGTCTCGCCGATGCTGCGGCTGAACACTTCGGTCTTTTCGAACACCGGCATTTCGATCCGGCGGAACCGGTAGAGCTTGCGCACGCGCTCGAAGGTCTCGACGACATGCGCGAAAGCCTCGGCCTCAGCGCCGAAAATGTCCTGGGTGCCGCGAATGGCTTGCGGAGTGTTCATGGCGCTGGCCCCTAGCCTGTTTGGCCTTGGTCGAAAAGAGCGCAGCGAATCTTGCGCCGCGTTGCGCTTGCCGCCAGAACTGCGGCCCATGAACAGGAAAACAGGGATCGCCCTGGCCCTGGCAGCGCTTGCCCTGACTGCCGCGGCCACCGCCAGCAACCTTTCAGCGCCTTCGGCAGTGCCGCTGTCGCGTCAGGTGCCCGATGCGGCCGACAAGCCGTACCCGGGCGGCACGGTTCTGCTGGACATCGATGCCAGTGATATTACGCGCGGGGCCTACCGGGTGACCCAGACTTTCCCAGTGGCTCCTGGCACGCAGCGGCTAACGCTGCTGCTGCCGCAATGGCTGCCCGGCAAGCACGCCCCGCGCGGGCCGATGGCGGAACTGGTGGACATTCAGTTCACCGCGGGCGGCCAGAAGCTGACCTGGAAGCGCGATCCGGTGGAGGTCTATGCCTTCCATATCGATGTTCCGGCCGGGGCCAGCACCGTGGTGGCGCGCTTCATCCATACCAGCCCGCTGCAGACCAGCGAGGGCCGGATCACCATGACGCAGGAAATGCTCAACCTGCAATGGGAGCAGATGAGCCTCTATCCCGCCGGGCACTATGTTCGCCGGATCCGGATCAAGCCCAGCGTCACTTTGCCCCAGGGCTGGACTGCCGCCACTGCGCTGGACGGGGCGCAGCAGCAGGGGGGCCGCCTGAGCTGGGCGGAAACCAGTTACGAGGTGCTGGTCGATTCGCCGATCTTTGCGGGCAAGCATTTCCGCAAATGGGATCTGGGGCAGAACGTCACGCTCAACGTGGTGGCCGATGCGCCCGAACAGCTTGCCGCCAAGAGCGAACACATCGAGCTGCACCGCAACCTGGTGGTCGAATCGCGCCTGGCCTTCGGCGCCAATCATTTCGATCGCTACGAGTTCCTGCTGGCATTGACCGACCGGATGGGTTCGATCGGGCTGGAGCATCACCGCTCGAGCGAGAACCAGCTCGAACCGGGCACTTTCACCGAATGGGACAAGTACGAGTTCGACCGCAACCTGCTGCCCCACGAATATGCCCATTCGTGGATCGGCAAGTATCGGCGCCCGGCGCGGCTGTGGACGCCGGACTATCGCCAGCCGATGCAGGACGACCTGCTGTGGACCTATGAAGGGCAGGACCAGTTCTGGGGCACGGTGCTGGCCGCGCGATCGGGCCTGCAAAGCAAGGACATGGTGCTGGGAATGATGGCCAACTGGGCCGGGGGCTTTTCGGTCCAGGCCGGACGGCGCTGGCGCTCGGTTGAGGATACCGGGCACGATCCGATTTTCGCCGCGCGCAAGCCCAAACCCTGGTCCTCGCTGGCGCGCAGCGAGGACTATTACACCGAAGGCGCGCTGGTCTGGCTGGAGATCGACCAGATCATCCGCCAGCGCACCGGCGGCAAGCGCAGCATCGACGACTTCGCGCATGCCTTTTTCAGCATGAACCCGGGCGACTATGGCCAGTTGCCCTATGAAGTGGACGAGATCGTCACCAAGCTGAACCGGATCGCGCCCTATGACTGGGCGGGCTTCATCCAGCAGCGGATCAATACCCCCGGCCAGCCCGCGCCGCTGCAGGGGATCGAGCTGGGCGGCTACCGGCTGGTCTGGAAGGCTGAGCCCAATCCCTTCGAAAAGGCCCGGATGGCCGATGCCAAGCAGCTCACGCTGGGTTTCTCGATCGGGCTGACGCTCGACAAGGAAGGCAAAGTGCTGGCGACGCTGTGGGACAGCCCGGCCTTCAACGCCGGGATCGTGCCGGGATCGAAAATCGTCGCAGTGGGCGGTCTGGCCTATAGCGACGACGTGATCCGTGCGGCGATCACCGCAGCGGCCAAAGGCGGGCCAGCAATCGAACTGCTGGTCCAGCGCGGCAACCGCTATCAGACGATCCCGCTGAACTATACCGGCGGCCTGCGCTGGCCCTGGCTGGAACGCGCCGCGCCGGGCACCGCGCCAACCGGGCTGGACTTGCTGCTGATGCCCCGACGGCCGATGCCCAGGGCCGCCCCGGACAAGCCCAAGGCCCGATAGCCCGGTCCTGCCCGCAGCGCGCCCTGTCGCTTTCATGTTGCGATGCAGCATGGGCGCAGCTAAAAGCGCGGCCACCATGCGCATTGAAAAGATCCCCGTGGGCGACAACCCGCCCGAGAGCCTGAACGTCATCATCGAAGTGCCCGTCGGCGGTGAGCCGGTGAAGTACGAATTCGACAAGGAATCGGGCGCACTGTTCGTTGACCGGATCCTGCACACGCCGATGCGCTATCCGGCGAATTACGGCTTTATCCCGCACACCCTGTCCGACGATGGCGACCCGCTCGACGCGCTGGTGATCGCGCGCTCGCCGTTCGTGCCGGGCTGCGTGGTGCGCGCCCGCCCGATCGGCGTACTGAACCTGGAAGACGAGCACGGCGGCGATGAAAAGCTGATCTGTGTGCCGGTCGATTCGACCTTCCCGTACTATTCGGACATCGGCGAGCAGAAGGACCTGCCCTCGATCGTGCTCGCCCAGATCGAGCACTTCTTTACCCACTACAAGGACCTCGAAAAGGAAAAGTGGGTGCGGATCGGCAAATGGGGCGATGCCGAGGATGCCAAGCGGATCGTGCTGGAATGCATCGCGCGGCATCAGGCTTCGAAGTAGCCTTTCTAGCCTAACCTAGCACCGTTCGCCCCGAGCGAAGTCGAGGGGTCGCGTTGTGGTGCGACCCCTCGACTTCGCTCGGGGCGAACGGGTTTGGGTTGGCGTTGTGGTGGAAGGGACGCGTTCCCTAGTCCCCCGCCACAGTCATCCCGTCGACCCGGATCGTCGGCACATTGACGCTGCGGTGCCATTCGAGGTCGTTCGCCGGGGTCAGCGCCGCGAACATGTCGAGCAGGTTCCCGGCCACGGTAAACTCCGCAATTGGCCCGGCAATTGCGCCTTTGACGATCCGGAAGCCCGAAGCACCGCGGCTGTAATCGCCGGTGACCGCATTGACGCCCTGGCCGATCAGTTCGGTCACCAGCACGCCCTCGGCGATATCGGCGATCAGGTCTGCCACCGACATTTCGCCAGCAGCCAGGTGGAGGTTGCTGGCCCCGACTCCCGGCGAGCCGCCCGCGCCGCGCACCGCGTGGCCGGTCGGCTCGCCGCCCAGCTGCCGCGCGGCGGCGCTGTCCATCAGCCAGCCGGTCAGCCGCCCGTCGTCAACCAGCTTGCGCTGCGCCACCGGCAATCCCTCGCCATCGAACGGGCGCGAGCTGAGCCCGCGCCTGCGCAGCGGATCGTCGACGATTGCGATTCCTCTCGCGAAAATCTGAGCCAGATCCTTGTCCAGCAGGAAACTGGCGCGCCGGGCGATCGCATTGCCGCTGATGGCGCCGACCAGATGCGCGATCAGCGTACCGCCGACGCGCGGATCGAAGACCACCGGCATCGGGCCGCTCTTGACCCGGCCGGGCTCGAGCCGCGCAACGGCGCGTTCGCCTGCAAGCTGGCCGATCTCCTCGGCCGCTGGCAGGTCGGCCAGGTGGTGTGCGGCGCGCCAGGCATAGTCGCGCTGCATCCCCGATCCCTCGCCGGCGATCATGGTCGCGCTGATCTGGCGACTGGTACCGCCGTAGGCCCCGGCAAAGAGGTGGCTGGTGACCAGCGCGAGCGAGCGCGCTCCGGCGCTGGCGCCGGCGCCTTCGCTGTTGGTCACCCCCGGCACCGCACGTGCGGCGTCCTCGGCCGCCAGCGCCAGTTCGCGCAGAGTTGCCGGGCCGGGCTCGGCGCTGTCGGTCAGGTCCAGTTCGGGCAATTCTGCGCGCAGCAGGCGCTCTTCGGGGGCCAGCCCGGCATAGGCGTCTTCAGGGGCGAGCCGGGCCATGGCCACCGCGCGGCTGGCCAGTTCCACCAGCGCCGCATCCGAAAGATCGCTCGATCCGATCGAGGCCGAGCCTTTGCCGACAAAGACGCGCAGGCTCAGATGCTCGCTTTCCGAGCGCTCGACATCCTCAAGCGCGCCCAGGCGGACCTGCACGGTTTCACTCGCCTCGCCCGAATAGACTGCATCGGCGGCGTCCGCCCCGGCCTTGCGCGCGAATTCAATCAGCGCCGCAGCGCGGTCCTGGGCGGCGGATGGGCTAAGCATGAAAAGGGGGTACTCCGGCCTCTGCTGGCCGCCGATCTAGGGAGCCTGACGGGAAAGCGCAATCAGGTGAAGGCCAGCGTCAGCCCTTTGAACATCATGGTCACCACAAAGGGCAGGCCTAGCGCCAGCACCCACAGCCAGATCCGGTCGCGGCGGAAATAGCTGGCAAATCCCGGATCGGCGGCCTGCACATCGCTCAGCCGGTTCCAGCGCCGCTCAAACCAGCGGCAGGCCGGAATGATCCCGGCGACCAGGATGATCAGCGCCACATAGGGCAGCATCGATCCGCTCTTGCCGTCGAGCGCGCCCATCGTCACGAAAATCTGCAAGGCGGTATAGACCAGCAGCGCATAAGCGATGTTGTCGCTCATCTTCTTGCGCCAATCGAGTACCTTTGCCGACCCTTGCGCGGCCCCCGGTTCGTTCCAAGCTTTCGCCATGGCCCAGCCCTCTCTTATTGTCCCCGAGGTTCAGTAAATCACCGATCCGGCGCGTGAGCAAGTGTCGTTAAGCATTCCTGCGCATTGCTGGAGCATATAACCCGTGCAAGAAACCTGCCAATCTGCCGCTTGCGCGCTTGCCGAGACTGTTGCGAGGACTTAAATCCCACCGTGATGACCACGACCGAGACCCACACCGCCCCGACCATCAGCGCGGCCCAGCCGATCCCGCAAGGCGGGCTTGAAGTGGTGTCGATCGCCAAGTCTTATGACAAGCGCGCGGTGCTGACCGATATCTCGCTGTCGGTCGGCAAAGGCGAAGTGCTGGGGCTGCTCGGCCCCAATGGCGCGGGCAAGACCACTTGCTTCTATTCGATCATGGGGCTGGTGAAGCCGGATTCGGGCCGGATCCTGATGGACGGGGTCGATGTCACCAAACTGCCGATGTATCGCCGCGCGATCCTGGGACTGGGTTACCTGCCGCAGGAAACCTCGATCTTTCGCGGGCTGACGGTTGAGCAGAACATTTCCTGCGTGCTCGAACTGGTCGAGCCCGATGCCGCCACCCGCGCCGACGATCTGGAGCGGCTGCTGGGCGAATTTGGGCTCACGCGGCTGCGCACCAGTCCGGCGATGGCGCTGTCAGGTGGTGAGCGCCGCCGCTGCGAGATTGCCCGGGCGCTGGCCGCCAAGCCCTCGATCATGCTGCTCGACGAGCCTTTCGCGGGGATCGACCCGCTCTCGATCAGCGACATTCGCGACCTGGTCAAAGACCTCAAGGCCCGCGGGATCGGGGTCCTGATCACCGATCATAACGTGCGCGAAACGCTCGACATCGTTGACCGCGCCTGCATCATCTATGGCGGGCAAGTGCTGTTCGCAGGCAGCCCCGAGGACCTGGTCAAGGACGAGAACGTGCGCCGCCTCTACCTGGGAGAGGGCTTCACGTTATGACTGCGTTGATCGGCCATCCTGCGGATGTCCTCGCGCCACCCACCACCCCGCTCCCCCGGCCCAACCACCCATTTATGGTACCCTGTGGGTGGTTGGGCCGGGGGAGCGGGGTGGTGGGTGGCGCCAGCCTCAGCCTTGGCTGAGGCGGATCAGGCACATGGCAATCGGCCCCCGCCTCGACTTACGGCAATCACAATCGCTGGTGATGACGCCCCAGCTCCAGCAGGCGATCAAGCTGCTGGCGCTGTCGAACCTTGAGATCGAGACGTTCATCGGCGACGCGCTCGATGCCAATCCCTTGCTCGAACTCGGCGAGACTGCGCCAGTCGAAGCGGTCGTGGTCGATGAAGCCGAGGTCCGCCGCACCACGCTGGAAAGCTCGCCGGTCGACCAGCTGATCGGCGAAGGCAAGGCCGAGGACGACCGCCCGCTCGACGTGGATCGCTCTGCGCTCGATCTGGACCGTGATACCGGGGACGGCGAATGGGGCGCGGAATTGCGCTTCGCCAGCGGCGGCGAGGACGGTCCCGGAATCGACGAGCGCGCCGATAGTGCGGCAACCCTGGCTGAGCACCTCCACATGCAGATCGGTGCGGCGACCCGCGATCCGCGCATGGCCTTCATTGCCCGGCACCTGGCTGACCAGCTGGACGAGGCCGGCTACCTGCCGCTCACCTTGCGCGAAGTGGCGGCCGAACTGGGAGCCGATCTGGATGAGGCCGAGCAGGCCCTGGCGCTGATCCAGACGCTCGATCCCACCGGGGTCGGCGCGCGCAGCCTGGGTGAATGCCTGGCGCTGCAGGCGAAGGAGGCCGACCGCTACGACCCCTGCATGGCGCGCCTGCTCGACCACCTCGAACTGCTCGGCAAGGGCGAGCTGGCGCGGCTCAAGCGGATGTGCGGGGTCGATGACGAGGACTTCGCGGACATGCTGTCCGAACTGCGCGGCTATGACCCCAAGCCGGGCCTGCGCTTTGCCAGCGGCGGGGGCGAGCCGGTGACCCCCGACATCCTGATCACCGCGCGCGCCGCAGTCGATGGCAAGGAGGGCGGCTGGGACGTGAGCCTTAACCAGGCCACCCTGCCCCGGCTGATCGTCAACCGCAGCTACTACGTCGAGATGAAAGGCAGCCTGGACGACAAGGAAGCGCGCGGCTGGCTGTCAGACAAGCTGGCCGATGCCAACTGGCTGATCAAGGCGCTCGACCAGCGCGCCAGGACAATTCTCAAGGTCGCCAGCGAGATCGCCAAACAGCAGGACCAGTTCTTCCGCCACGGTGTTTCGCACCTCAGACCGATGACCCTGCGCGCGGTGGCCGAGGCGATCGAAATGCACGAATCGACCGTCAGCCGGGTCACTTCAAACAAGTACCTGGCCTGCGAGCGCGGGACTTTCGAGCTCAAGTACTTCTTCACCTCGGGCGTTGGCGCGGTCGATGGCGAAGGCGGGGCCTCGGCCAGCGCGGTCAAGGCGGCGATCAAGGCCTTGATCGACGCCGAAGATCCCAAGGCGATCCTCAGCGACGATACCCTGGTCGATCTGCTCAAGGAAAAAGGCTTCGACCTGGCCCGGCGAACCGTGGCCAAGTACCGCGAGGCTATCGGGCTGGGATCATCGGTGCAGCGCCGTCGCCAGAAAGCGATCGCCGGAATCGGCTGAAGCGCAAAGGGCCGGAAGCCCGCCCCCGGACTTCCGGCCCTGACCCCCAGACCCTGCTGCCATGGCTTTGATCCACCCTGATTGCGTGGTGTAGTCTGTGGCAAGGCGCGGCGCGCGGCAGGGGCTGGTTGCCCCTGCAAGGGCCGCAACGCTGTCCACAGGACTACACCACGAACCCTATGGGCGGGCCGAGTTTGCACTGTGGACAGCGTTGCTCGTCGATTACGATGCTACAGCATCGCGCACTCCTCGCGCCTCGCTACAGAACAAACTCGGCTCCGTCAGGGTGGGTCAAAGCCATGACAGCAGGGTCTCAACCTCCCAGGCAGGTTCAGGCAGCGATCGGGTTGCCGCCTTCCATTGCGTGGAGCACGCGCGGATCGTCGAAGATCGGGATCCCGGCTTCCTCGTATTTCTTGCGCGCCGTTGGCGTGAGCAGGCCGACGCGGGCCAGCGCGGGCAGCATCAGGTCTTTCAGCGCGTGGATCTGCCCCGGGGGCAGTTCCTGCATGATCCCGGCCTCTTTCGCTTCTTCCATCCCCTTGAAGAAATCTTCGGGGTCGATGTTGGCGTTGTAGAGCACTTCCATGAAGCCCGGATCGACCTTGCTGGCCAGCGTCCCGGTCTGGGTGCCATTCGCCAGGATATTGATCGCCTGAAAAGCAAAGTCGGCCAGGTCTTCGCGCTCGTCCTCGGGCAGCTTGGCGATTTCCGGGCCCAGGAAGGCATGGCCGAACGAGACGTGGCGGCTTTCATCGCGCATGACGTTGAAAGTGATCGCCTTCAAGAGCTCACACTGGGTGGTGCGGTACATGTTGTTGAACGCGCCGAGCGCGAGGCCCTCAACGATCATGTTCATTCCGATCATGACCTTCTCGTACCGGTCGCTTTGCAGCGTCGCGTCGATCAGCGCCTTCAGCCAGGGCGACATCGGATAGACCAGCGCGATCTTGTCGCAGTACCTGGCATAGACCTCGACATGGCGGGCCTCGTCCATGGTCTGGGTCGCGGCATAGAGCTTGGCGGTCGAATCCGGGACCGAATGGGTCACGCAGGCCGCAGTCATCAGCGCGCCCTGCTCGCCGTGGAGGAATTGCGAGAGCAGCTGTGCGGTCGAATGCGCGGTGAAGGTTTCCTGCTGCGATTTCGACAGCTTCGAAAAGAACGGCATCCGGTGATAAATGTCGCTGCGATCGTTGATCATCGGCTTTGAGGGATCGACCGGGGTATCCCAGTTGAGCAACTGGTCCGAATCCCACTGGTCCTGTTTGGCGCGCTTGTAGAGGTCTTCGACCTTGTCGCCCGAAAGCAGGTAATCGAAGGTCCAGGCGATCGCCATCGGGTTCTTGTAGATGTCGTCGGCGTTCATGCTGACGCGCCAGTCTTCCTTCGGCCGCGCGGCAATGGGGGTGGCAAGGTTCATGGCTCTCTCCTCTTACAGGTACTGACGTTCGGGGGTGCGGACGACCACGCCGTCAAGCGCGTCGCTGAGTTTCAGCTGGCAGGCCAGCCGGCTGTTGGGGCGCGGATCGATCACCTGACTGGCGAGCATCGCCGCTTCGAGTTCGTCGGGTGCGGGCACTTTCGCCAGCCAGCCCTCGTCCAGATAGACGTGGCAGGTGCCGCAGGCGCAAAAGCCGCCGCAATCGGCCTCGATCCCGGGGACGTTGTTATCGAGCGCGGCATCGGCGACGCTCATTCCCGCCGGTGCCTCGACCGTGCGGGCCTCGCCCCGGACATCAATGAAAGTCACATGAGTCACACGCGCCACCTCTCCATTGCGCCGCGAATAATTGACATTGGTGTAAGTAAACTCGCGGCCGGGCATTGACATGAGTCAATTGCGCGCGGCACCTTGCGGCGAGCCGAAACGGGCAGGGGATGGACGATGGTCTGGTGGATCTGGGGCAGCGCGCTGGCGCTCTATCTGCTGTTCCGGCTGTGGTACGACGGCCTGCGCCGTCCGCTGGCCAAGGCCGAGATCGACACCTTCTTTGCCGAGGTCCACTCCAAGTACGGCGGCAGCAACGATCCCGCGGTCTTGCGCCAGTTCCTGGAGGCCGACGACGGCAAGGAATTCGTCATGCTCAATCTGGTCAAGATCGAGGACGGCATGGTGAACGATCCCGACACCGGCGAGCAGGTTCCGGGCCGCACGATGATGCGGCGCTATTCCGATCCCTTCGTCAGGGCGCTGCTGGGGCGCGGCGGGCATCCGGTGATGGTCGGGCGCAAGGTTGGGCCCTATGTCGATGCCTGGAATGTCGAGGCCGATCCCGGCTGGTCGATCTTCGCCCTGATGCGCTATCGCAGCCGCCGCGATCTGATCGCGATGGTCGCCGATCCGCTGTTCGCCAAGGTCCACCCCTACAAGCTGCTGGGCATCCCGACTACTTTCAGCTTCCCGACCCAGCGTGAGGTCTCGGTCTATATCGGGCCGCGGGTCTGGGTGGCACTGGTGCTGGCGCTGGGTGCTGCTTTGGTGCAGCTGGCCCTGCGGGCCTGACCGCTGAAACATGCTGGCCGGGGTCAAACAAGTCGCTAAGCTGAACCCAATTCAAACCAATGGAGCGAGCCGATGAAACCGACCCATATCCTGGCTGGCGTTGCGCTCATCGCGCTCGCAGCAACCCCTGGCCTGGCCGAACGGTTCGAATACCGCGTGCTGACCCAGAGCCGCGACATCGGCCACTACATCGTCGATACCCAAGGCCGAAATGTCTCGGTCGATTTCGACTACAAGCAGAACGGGCGCGGCCCGACGCTGAAGGAGAGCCTGAAACTCGACGGTGCCGGGTTCCCGCTGCAATGGTCGATCACCGGCCGCACCACTTTTGGCAATCCGGTCAACGAGAGCTTCCGCTGGTCGCCGCGCGGGGCGGAATGGCGCGATCTGGCCGGACCAGGGCGGATCGCCGGGGCCAATGCCCCGCGCTTCTACATCGGCCAGAACAGCTCGCCGCTGGATGTCAGCATGCTGGCCAAAGCGCTGCTGGCCGACGCCGACCGCTCTTTCGCGGTAGCTCCGGCCGGTACCGCCAGACTGACCGAACGCGACCGCAGCAGCTTTGACGGGCCGCAGGGCAAGATCGAGGTGATCACCTACGAGCTATCCGGCCTGTCGCTCAACCCGACTTACATCACGCTCGACACCAAGGGCGAGCTGTTCGCGGTGGCGAGCGCCAACTTCATCATCGCCCGCAAGGGCTATGAGAAAGTGGCCGACGAGCCTTTGCGCGCGCTGGCCGAAAAGCTCGCCTCGGACCGCTTTGCCCAGCTGCAAAAGGACGGCGCGCACAAGTACGAAGGGCTGGTGCGGATCCGCAACGTGCGGGTGTTCGATCCCGTCAGCGGTGAGCGCAGCGGCGCCAGCGACGTCTATATGCTGGCCAACCGGATCACTTCGATCCAACCGGCCCAGGACAAGGCCATGCCCGGCGTGACCGAAATCGACGGCCAGGGCGGGACGCTGGTCCCCGGCCTCTACGAAATGCACGCGCATCTGGGTCAGGAAGATGCCTTGATGAACGTGCTCGCCGGGATCACCTCGGTGCGCGACATGGGCAACAACAATGCGGTGCTCGACGTGCTGGTGGGGCGGATCGTGCGCGGCGAAGTGGCCGGGCCGCGGGTCACCCGCTCGGCCTTTGTCGAGGGCAAGAGCCCGTTCAGCTCGCAGACCGGCACGCTGGTTTCGAGCGAAGCCGAAGCGATCGAGGCGGTGCGCTGGGGCGCGGTGCGCGGTTATCATCAGGCCAAGCTCTACAATTCGATGGATCCCGCCTGGGCCCCCGCCGTGGTCAAGGAAGCGCACCGGCTGGGCTTGCGCGTTGCGGGCCACGTCCCGGCCTTTTCCAGCGCCGATGCGATGATCGGGGCCGGGTTTGACGAGATTACCCACGTCAACCAGCTGATGCTCGGCTGGGTGCTCAATCCGGGCGAGGATACCCGCACCCTGTTCCGCTTCACCGCGATGCGGCGGTTCGATACGATCGACCTGAACGGCCCCAAAGTGCGCACCACGCTCGACATGATGGTTGCCCGCGGCACCGCGCACGAGCCGACCATCGCGATCCACGAACTGGGGCTGACCGCGCTCGACGCGCAGCCCAACCCCGGTGCGCTTGACTATATCGCGCACATGCCCCCGTCAGAGCAGCGGCAATTGAAGCAGGCGCTGTTCGGGACCGATACCCCGCAGCAGCGCGCGCAATACATCGCCGCCTATGCCAAGATCATGGAGACCCTGCGCGAGATGCACCGACGCGGGATCATGCTGATCCCCGGAACCGATCTGGGCGGCGGCTTCACTTATCACCGCGAGCTCGAACTGTTCGGACAGCTCGGCATGACCCCCAGCCAGGTCCTGCGCCGCGGCACGCTCGATATGGCGAAGTACCTCGGCCAGGACCAGCAGCTCGGCTCGATCGAGCGCGGCAAACTGGCCGATTTCTTCCTGGTGCCCGGCGATCCGACCAAAGACCTCAAGGCGATCAAGCGCATCGCCATGGTGGTCAAGAACGGCACGGTCTATTTCCCGGATGAAATCTATCCCAAGCTGGGGATCAAGCCGTTTGCCTTTGTGCCCAAGGTGACCACGGGGAAATAGGGCCTAAGCCTCCAGCTCGACATCCCAATAGAGCCAGTCGCGCCAGGTTTCGTGCAGATAGTTGGGCGGAAAGCCCTTGCCGCGTTCCTGCAATTGCCAGTTGGTCGGGCGGATCGGGGCGACCAGCAGCGGCATTCTGGCCTGCGCCGGAGTGCGGCCGCCCTTCTTGAGGTTGCATGGCGCGCAGGCCGTGGCGACGTTTTCCCAGCTGGTCCGTCCGCCCAGGCGGCGCGGGATGACGTGGTCGAAGGTCAGTTGGTGCGGGTTGCCGCAGTACTGGCAGGAAAAGCGATCACGCAGGAACAGGTTGAAGCGGGTGAAGGCGGGATGCTCGCTGGGCTTCACATAACTGCGCAGCGCGATCACGCTGGGGATCGGCATCGACCAGGAGGGCGAATGAACCTCGCGCGCATAAGAGGCGACTATATCGACCCGTTCGAGGAACACTGCCTTGATCGCGGTCTGCCAGGGCCAAAGGCTTAAGGGGTAATAGCTCAGCGGGGTGTAGTCTGCGTTGAGCACCAAGGCGGGGCACTGGCTGAGATGCCGCGAGGGATCACCCTCGGCGCTGCGGAACCGGGCCGCGCGCTCGATCAGCTCCGACTTGAGCATGGCTCCGTGTAGCTCGCGGCAATGGCAGATCTGTGACAACGCATGGGGATAGAGAGCATGGCGGGACTCGCTGCGTCAAGTCCGGACGTGGCGTGCAATCCACAGGGGGAATAGTTAACGCAGAGACGCGGAGAAGAAAGCGGAGACGCGGAGGTGTTGCTTTGCGCCGCAGGCACCAATGATTCACTCCGACCCTTTGCCAAACCCACGTTTCAGTGATGAGAGCGGCTTCGCCGCAAGTGCTGCCGTCCCTCCGCGTCTCGCTTTTCTTCTCCGCGTCTCTGCGTGAACTATTCCACCACTGGCGCCCGACCCCACCTTGGCGATAGAAGCACCGCCATGATCCGCGCGCGCTTCGCCCCCAGCCCCAACGGTCTGCTGCACCTGGGCCATGCCTATGCGGCCTTGGTCGCGCACGATCTGGCGCGGGCGCGCGAAGGCGAGTTCCTGCTGCGGATCGAGGATATCGATGGCAGCCGCAGCCGGGCTGAGCTGGTGCCCGAGATTTTGGCCGATCTGGAATGGCTGGGCCTCACATGGGACGGCCCGGTGGTGTTCCAGAGCGCGCGGCTGGCGAGCTATGCGGCGGCGGGTGAGCGGCTGAAGGCGATGGGCCTGCTCTACCCTTGCCAATGCACCCGCGCCGAAGTGCTGGCCGCAGCCGAAACCGCGGGACCAGACGGGCCGGTCTATCCCGGCACTTGCCGCGACCGCGAAGTCGATCCCGCAGGCGCGGCCTGGCGGATCGACATGGCCCGCGCGATTGAGCTGGCCGGGCCGCTCGCATGGACCGACGAACTGGCCGGGCCGCAGCGCGCCGATCCCGCGCCGTTCGGAGATGTCGTGCTGCTGCGCAAGGAAGCCCCGGCCAGCTATCACCTCGCCGCGACGCTCGACGATGCCGCCGATGGCATAACGCTGGTGACGCGCGGGGCCGACCTGTTCGGGGCGAGCCATGTCCACCGCCTGCTCCAGGCCTTGCTGGACCTGCCGGTGCCGCGCTGGCACCACCACGGCCTGCTGGTCGAAGCGGATGGCCGCAAGCTCGCCAAGCGGCGCGGCTCGCCCGCTTTGGCCCAGTTGCGCCGCGCGGGCGAGGATGGGCGGGCGCTGGCCGCCGCCTTGCGCACAGCGCGCTTCCCCGCTGGCCTTTCACTCGATCCGGGGCTAGGCTCGGCCCCATGAACACTTTCCTGATCCTGGTGATTATCGCCCTGATTGCGATGACCGTCGTGACCCTGGTGCGCGGTATCGCGGCCTTCCTGCAATCGACCCGCGAGGATCTGGAGCGGCCGGAGAGCAGCGGCCCTTCGGCAATGCAGCTCAAGCAGAACAAGCTGATGTTCCGCCGGATCATGTTCCAGGCCGCGGCGATCGGGGTTGTCGCGATCTTGCTTTCGATGTCGCAGAAGTAGCAGAGACAACATGGTCAAGCTCAACAAGATCTACACCCGCACGGGTGACGATGGAACGACGGGTCTGGTCGATGGCTCGCGCCTGCCCAAGCACGCCGCGCGGATGGAAGCGATCGGCGCGGTCGATGAAGCCAATTCGGCGCTGGGGCTCTGTTCGGTCGAACTGGCGCAAAGCGATCACGCCGCGCTGCTGACCCGGATCCAGAACGACCTGTTCGATCTGGGCGCAGACCTCGCGACGCCAGGCGATGACTTTGCGCCGGGCGAAATGACGCTGCGGATCGTGCAGAGCCAGGTGGACTGGCTGGAAGGCGCAATCGACCGGCTCAACGCTGCGATGGCCCCCTTGACCAGCTTCATCCTGCCCGGCGGCAGCGAAGCGGCGGCGCGGGTCCACATCGCCCGCGCCTCGGTCCGTATGGCCGAGCGCCGCGCGGTGGCGCTGGCTGAGGCCGACCCGGTCAACCCGGCGGCCATGGCCTATCTCAACCGGCTATCGGATCTGCTGTTCGTGCTGGCCCGCGCGATCAACGGCAATGGCGCAGGCGATGTGCTGTGGGTCCCGGGGCAGAATCGCTAGCAATCCCCGCCAATCACCGCTAACCAGCCGCCCTTGCTGCACATGCGAAGGGGTCGGAATATGCGGACAGTGGCGGTGATCGGGGCGGGGCAGATGGGGTCGGGGATTGCCCAGACCGTGGCCCAGAACGGCATCAAGGTGCTGCTGTCCGACGTTGAACTGGCACTGGCCGAAAAGGCCGTGGCCGGGATCGACAAGGCGCTGGCCAAGCTGGTCAGCCGCGACAAGATCACGCCCGACCAGGCGACCGCTGCGTTGGCGCGGATCACGCCGGTCGCCGACTATGCGCCGATGGCCGAGGCCGACCTGATCATCGAGGCGGCGACCGAGAAGGAAGAGATCAAGCGCAAGATCTTTGAAGCCGTCGGCAAGGTGTTGCGCGAAGATGCGATCCTGGCCTCCAACACCAGCTCGATCCCGATCACCCGCATGGCGACCTCCTCGCCCGATCCCAAACGGTTCATCGGCCTGCACTTCTTCAACCCGGTCCCGGTTATGGGGCTGATCGAGGTGATCCCGGGCCTTGCCACCGCCAAGGACACCGTGGCGCGCACCCGAGCCTTTGCCGAAAGCCTGGGCAAGCAAGTGGTCATGGCCGAGGACGAGCCCGGCTTCGTGGTCAACCGGATCCTGCTGCCGATGATCAACGAGGCGGTTTTCGTGCTGGGCCAGGGCACCGCCAATATCGCCGATATCGACAAGGGCTGCCGCCTGGGGCTCAACCACCCGATGGGTCCGCTGGAGCTGGCCGATTTCGTCGGGCTCGACACCTGCCTCGATATCGTCCGGGTGCTCTACAACACTACCGGCGACAGCAAGTATCGCCCGGCCCCGCTGCTGGTGAAGTACGTCGAAGCCGGCTGGCTGGGCCGCAAGACCGGGCGCGGCTTCTATGACTATTCGGGCGACGCGCCGGTCCCCACGCGTTAGGGCCTGGAATAGATCGCATCCGGAGCAATTGCGGATTGCCGCCGGGAGGGGCGGAGGCAAGGCTTGGTGCAACACCGGAGCCCGCCACATGACCCAGACCCTCACCGCCGAACCCGCCGCAATCGACCGCCTGCTCGAACTGATCGAACTGGGCCACGAAATGCCGCAAAGCCGCTGGCCGCGCCATGTGTTGACCGTCTGCCAGGTGCTGGGCGACCTCGATCAGGGCGGGCCCGAACTGATCAAGCTCAAGCGCAAGGTGTTCGAATGCGTCGCTACCGGCAACACCATGCTGGCGATCCGGGCGATGATCCCCGATGACTATGTGATCCAATATGGATCGAAACAGGTCGGCGCCTTTGCCTCCTTGCGCAGCGAGCAAGGGCCGTCGGTGCGCACCATCGGCGCCAACCGCGAACGCGCGCTCTTGGCCGCCGTGCTCGAACTGGCGGTGTTGCGCCAGTCGGATGGCACGGCGCTGTTTTTCGGGGTCAAGTCCAGCCCGGCTGAGGCTGCGCTTACAGGCTGATCAGTGTCCGGCCTGGGGGCCGCGCTCCAGTCCTGAGGCGGCGAGCTGGGCGTCGATTTCCGCCAGCAGGCGGTCCAATCCAGCCTGGTCGTTGCTTTCGGCGCGGGCGACCAGCACGTCCTGGGTGTTGGAGGCGCGTAGCAGCCACCAGCCGTCGGGGGTGGACACCCGCACTCCGTCGATCCCGTCAACATCGGCCCCCTGGGCCGAGAGCCGCGCCTTGACCTCTTCGACCACTGCGAACTTGCGGCTCTCATCGACCTGGAAACGCATTTCAGGCGTATTGACCAAGGCCGGCATTTCGCCGCGCAGCTGGGTGACCGACTTGCCCAGCCGCACCGAGGCGGCGATCAGCCGGACCGCGGCGTAGAGCGCATCATCAAAGCCGTAATACTGGTGCGCGAAGAACACGTGGCCGCTCATCTCACCGGCCAAGGGCGCACCGATCTCCTTCATTTTGGATTTAATCAGGCTGTGTCCGGTTTTCCACATAGTCGGCCGTCCACCCAATTGAGTGACCCGGTCGAATAGAGCCCGGCTGGCCTTCACATCGGCGATAATCGCGGATCCGGGCTCCATTTTGAGGAGGTCTTCGGCGTAGATCATGAGCAGCTGGTCGCCCCAGATCACCCGGCCCGTGCCGTCGATGGCCCCGATCCGGTCGCCGTCGCCATCGAAAGCGATACCGAAATCGAGCCTTTCGGCCGCGACCAAGGCCTTCAGATCGGCCAGATTCTTCTCTTCGGTAGGATCAGGATGATGATTAGGGAACGTCCCATCAACCTCGGCATAGAGAACCCGGTGTTTGCCCGGAAGCTGCTGGACCAGCAATTCGAGCGCGGGGCCAGCGGCGCCGTTGCCCGCGTCCCAGCCGATCGCGAGCTGGGCGAGCTGGGCGGGGTCGATCCCGGCCAGGCCCAGGCACAGCCGGTCAACATAAGGCCTGAGGATCTCGCGCTGCTGGCTGGTGCCGCTGCCGCTGGCCCAGTCACCCTGCGCCGCCATCCGGCCGAGCAGCTGGATGTCCGCGCCGAAAAACGGTCGGCCCTGGAACACCATCTTGAAGCCATTGTAATTGGCGGGATTGTGGCTGCCAGTTATCTGAATGCCGCCTTGTACATCTTCCATTGAGGCTTCGGCATAGTAGAGCATCGGGGTCGGCCCCAGACCAACCCGCACGGCATCCAGCCCGGCATCGTTGATCCCGCGCACCAGCGCCGCTTCGAGCACCGGCGAGCTGACCCGCCCGTCATAGCCCACCGCCACAGTGCGCCCGCCGGCGCGGCCCAGCAAGGTCGCAAAGCCGCGGCCGATCGCATAGGCATCGCCTTCGCCCAGCGTTTCGCCGATGATCCCGCGGATATCGTATTCGCGCAGCACGGTTGCGTGGAACTGGTGGCTGTTCATTTTCCTGCCTCAATCCTGTCGAGCCGCGCGAGGAGAAGGTCGCGCGCGGCAGTGGCCTGGTGGACCGCCTCGTTGGTGCCGCCCCGGTCAGGATGGACCTGGGCCAATCTGCGCCGGTGGGCTTCCACTATCTCGGCGCGGGTAGCCTCCCGGTTAACGCCAAGCAAGCTGCGCGCCAGGGCTTCCTTTTGCGATTGTTCGCTTTTTTGCCACAGTTGCCAAGGCCAGAGCCCGCTCAGCACCCGGCACAACACCGCAGCCAGCGCCAAGAGGACAATCAGCTTGCCCATCCTAGGGCGCGCCAGCCAGCGCCAGTTCGGGCTCGCGCGCGCCCGGCATTGGCAGCGCCAAGGCTGAGATCAGCGCGCGCAGTTCCTGCCGGGCGACCAGGTGGCTGGTGCCCAGTTCACCCAGGTGGCCCTTGTCGAGCAGGGTCAGGCCCGAGGGGAACAGCTCGCGGTAGATCACGCGTTCCGAAAGCCCGCTGGCGATCCGGAAGCCGACCCGCTTGCTGAGCTCGGTCAAGGCCTGGTCCAGCCGCTTCATGTTGCGCGCTTCGGTGTGCTGGGTGCGGTTGCGCACCACCACCCAGTCCATTTCGCGGCGCTTGTCCTTGAGGGTCGCCATCGCCCGCTTCTTGCGCGCTTCCCAGATCAGCTCGGCATAGAACGACAGCTTGCGGACCTTGAAGGTCTCGGCATCGACCTGGCCGATCAGGTCGAAATCGACGAAGCTGTCGTTGAGCGGGGTGACCAGCGTATCGGCTTCGGTTGCGACGTGCCGGGCGAAGGGATCGTCGCGTCCGGGGGTGTCGAAGATCAGGAAATCGGCATGCTCACCCATTTCGATGGTCAGCGCGTCGAGTTCTTCGACCGATTCGCCCTGAAACACCGCGAAGCGGGCGTTGGGCAGGTCGATCTCGCGGCGGCGCTCGGTATCGCTGCGGTTTTCGAGGTAGCGGTGCAGCGTGCGCTGGCGCGGATCGAGGTCGATCGCCGCGACTCGCGCGCCTTGATAGGCGAGCGCGATTCCCACGTGGACCGCGGTGGTCGATTTGCCGGTCCCGCCTTTCTCATTGGCGAAGACGATGCGGTGGGGACCCTGGCTTGCTGACACTTTGTTTGATCGACCTGTTTTGAATGTTGCCGCATGCTGCGGTGCAGCTTAGGTCACAGACCCAAGGCCAGCAAGCTCGAGGCGCCCAAATGGCAAACATATCGACCCGAAATGCGCGCCGGGAAGGCTGGTTGCCTTTCCAAGCGTATTTCGGGTCGAGATGGCAGCCATTTGGGCGTCCCGCAGGGATTTGGCCAGAAGGGCCCAGCGCGGCGTCGGATCGGCTAGCAATATTGACATATTCCTTCACCTCTCCTTCTTGCGCTGAGCCCTTCTGACTCAAACCTCGAGCTTGCTGGCCTTGGGTCTGTGACCTATTGCGGGCGAGCCTTAGCCGCCAAGCGGTCTTAGTCCAAGGGGTCCCGGACGTGCAAATCGTGCAGCAACTTGATCCACTGCGCAGTGCCGTGGATGCCCTCAAGGCCAGCGGCACCTTGGCATTGGTGCCGACGATGGGCGCGCTGCATGAGGGCCACCTGACCCTGGTCCGCGCCGCGCGCGCTGCGGCGACCCACGTCGCAGTGTCGATCTTCGTCAACCCGCGCCAGTTTGGCCCCAAGGAGGATCTGGCCCGCTATCCCCGCCAGCTTGAGCGCGATTGCGAACTGCTGGAGGCCGAAGGCGTCGGCTTGGCCTGGGCGCCTGATGTGACAGCGATGTATCCTGAGGACTACGCCACCAGCGTGTCGGTTACCGGGGTCAGCGATGGCCTGTGCGGCGATATGCGGCCCGGGCATTTCGACGGGGTCGCCACGGTGGTCTGCAAGCTGTTCAACCAGGTCCGCCCCGATGCGGCGCTGTTCGGCGAGAAGGACTGGCAGCAGCTGGCCGTGATTCGCCGCATGGCCCGCGATCTCGATCTGGTGCTGCCGCGCACCGAAGCAATCCTGGGGGTGCCGACCGTGCGCGAAAGTGATGGCCTGGCGCTGTCTTCACGCAATGCCTACCTCTCGGCCGGGGACCGCAAGGCAGCAGTGGCCTTACCGGATGGCATGAAAGCGGCGATCGCTGCGATCCGCGCGGGCACTCCACTTGCCGCTGCGACTGCAAAGCTCAAGGCTGACCTGATCGCCGCCGGCTTCTCCTCGGTCGACTATGCCGAAGTGCGCGACGCCGTGTCGATCGCTCCTGTCGCAGCGCTGGGCGAGGCCCCGGCCCGGCTGTTCGTCGCCGCACGGATCGGCGGGACCCGGCTGATCGACAATATGCCGGTGTGACTTGTCTGTTTCATGCAATTCTTGGCGCCGACGATCTGACAACCAATAGGCAGGCGGCACACCCTCCCGCGCCGCCGGGGGCAGGGCGGGCTTGTTTCGGCAAGCTCGCCCCTTACTTTTTCGGCGCGCCGACCTCGGCGGCATAGTCGCGCCGGGTCATTATCATCGCCAGCGCGGAAAGCAGGCAGGGCAGCGGCAGCACTTTCAGCGCGGTCAGCAAGTCGAACCGGTCGGCCAGCAGCCCGGTGACATAAGGCCCCGGAGCCAGCCCCAGCAGGTTGTAGCTTAGCCCCAGCACCGCCATCGAAGTCGAGTGGACCGCGCGCGGGGTGGAATTGGCGATCATCGATCCGGTCACCCCGGTGATCCCGGCCACCACCAGCAGCGCGCCCGCGATCAATGCGAGTTGCAGCGGTCCCGGTGGGGAGAAGAACGCTCCAGCAAACAGCGCGGCCGACAGCAGCGAGAACACGATCGACAGCCGGGGCGTGACCGCCGGATCGCGCCGCGATAGCCGGTCAACCAGCATCCCGCAGCCAACCATGCCCACCGCGCAGACCAGCAGGAACAACGCGGTGGTCTGCCCGGCCTGCTGCAAGGCCATGCCATAATGTTCGGTCAAGAGCAGCGGCATGGCCCAGGCCAAGGTGCCGGTGCAGAACAACTGGATCCCGCCCGCAAAATAGGTCAGCCACAACAACTTGCGGCCCAGCAGCAACCGGGCCAGCTCACCCCAATCGGTCTTGGTGCGCAGCGGCCGGGTACCGAGGCGACTTTCGCGCACCACCAGCGGATAGACCAAGGCAAGCGCGAGGCCAAACAGGCCGATCGCCGCGAAGGCCGAACGCCAGCCATAGGCCGCCGCGATCTGCGCCCCTGCCGCCACCCCCAGCATCTGGCCGACCACCGATCCGGCCAGGAACGAGGATGACAGGGTAGCCCGCAGATGGACCGGGAACACCGCCAACACAATTGCGATCCCGACGCTGCCGTAGGCTGCCTCACCCACGCCCACCAGCAGCCGCGCGGCGAGCATCTGCGGATAGTCCTGCACCCAGGCCCCGGCGAGGGTCGCAAGGCTCCACAAGGTCGCCATCGCGACCAGGCTTTTGACCCGCCCGAACCGGTCGGCCAGGTACGACAGCGGCAAAGTGAGCAAGCCCACCGCCAGCGCGACCACGCTCGACAGCGAAGCCAGCTCGGCATTGCTCAGGCTCCACTCAGCCTTGAGCTGCGGCCCGACCGCGGCCAGCACCTGCCGCGCCATATGGTCGCTCATCAACAGGCCGAAGCTGAGTGCGAAGACCGCCCAGGCGAAGGCACTCGCCCGGTCCGGGCCGGGGCTGTCATCGATCAGGACCGGCCCGGCCATGGGCTAGACCAGCGCCCCCACTGGCGCAGAGCGCACATTGGCCACGCCGAAGTTGGCATTGCGGTTGGGCAGCCAGCCATTCTCGCGCAGCGTCTCATCGATGCTGCCATAGAAAGTGCCGATCTTGTAGATCCGGCGGGCTTCGTCGGCAGTGGCGACCGGGCGGTAGAGCTCCTCGGAAATCCGCACCATCTTTTCGATCTGCTGGACCGAGCTGGCGCGCTCGCCCTTGCGGCCCCACAGGTTGTCTTCCTGACCGACGCGGACGTGAAAGCCCATCGCGATCCCCATGGTGCAAAGCGGATAGACGTTGCGCATCAGCCCTTCGACGGTGAACACCGCGTTCTGCGGCAGCCGGCCCACGAATTCCATCAGGTTGCGCGGGTTGGGGCCGTCGTGCCCGCCGCCAATCGCCACCCAGTTGAGCACCAGCGGACCCATGTAGTGGCCGGTGCGGACCAGCCGCTCGACCGTTTCGAGATCGCGCACGCAGCCGATCATGAAATGGGTCTGGATGCCGCTCGCGGTCAGTCGCTTCATGTGTTCCTTCATGAACTTGGGCCCGGCCTCGTAATACATCTCGGTATAGGCATCGGCGTAGTTGGTCTCGCCCATCGAGGTGCCGCGCGCGTCGTCCTCGGTGATCAGTTCCATCACGTTCATCTGGTTGGTGTTGACCGCCAGGGTTACCTGATCGGGCCGCGGATTGAGATCGGCGAGCATGTGGCGGGTATCGTCCGAGAGCCACTTGGCCGCCTCGCCCTCGGTCTTGGGGGCAAAGCTGATCGAACCGCCGACTTGCAGGATCATCCCCGGCACCGCGCTGCGCAGCCGATCGAGCATCTCGTTGAAGCGGTCGAGGTCTTTCGAGCCGTTGCCATCGGGTTCGCGGACATGGACATGGAGCACCGTCGCCCCGGCGTTGTAGCAATCGACTGCTTTCTGGACCTGTTCGGCAAAGCTCAGCGGAATGTCGTCGCTGTCGCGCGGCAGGAAGCTGGGGGCATAGGGCGCGACCTGGATCACCAGAGGGTCCTGGGTTTCGGGCAGCAGGCTGTCATCGAAGAATTGCATTGCTCAGTCCTCTTTAAGTTCGGGCTTGGGTTCGGGCACGGGCATGCCGCGCGCGTTCATTTCATCGACCAGGTGCGGGGTGCCGAGCGCCACCGAGTGGATCCCCAGCACGGCCACACATTGCAGCACGGCCATGATCTCCTCCGGTGTCGCGCCCAGATCGAGCGCCCTGGCAATGTGCCGCTTGACCCCCGGCGAATACATGTGAGTGCAGCTGGCATCGACCGCGATGGCCAGGAATTCGTAAGTCTTGGGATCGAGCACGCCCTTGCGCAGGGCATGGGTGCCCATGTCGAGGAACTTCTCCATCCATTCCGCGTCAAAGGCAGCGGCCTGGTCCCAGGCCTGGTTCCAGCCGCCGCTGGCGCGCGCGGCATCGCTGATCGGGGTCTTGGTCATAGGGGTTCCTTCTCGCTCAAGGCATGGGCTGTTCGATGGCGGGCAGATCGCACAGGCTGTCCAGCCAGCTGATCTTGCTGGCGGTCCACATCTGCATGGCGGGCCGAAGCTGGGGCGCCTGGCGGGCACCGCTCAGCCGCAGCGACAGCGTGGTCGAATGGTCGGCATGGGTGCCATAGAGCGAAGTGCCGCAAGTGCCGCAGAAGGCCAGATCGCGCAGCGCCCCGCTGGCGGCGGTCTTGCGGTAGAGCTTGGGCGAGCCGTGCAGCAGGATGAAGGCTTCCTTCGCGATCAGCGTGCCCCAGCGGAACGCCCCGCCGCCCAGCACCTGACAATCGCTGCAGTGGCAGACCAGCACCGCCTGGGGGTCGATCTCGGCCTCCCAGGCGATTTCGCCGCAATGGCAGGTGCCATCGACTTGCATCAGGCGGCGCGCCGATGGCTGGGCGGCGTGGCGAGGCGGCGGGTCAACTTTTCGCCGATCACCCCGGCGCGCTGCATCTGGCGTACGCTGGGCGGATAGTCGGCCACAGCATAGTGCTGGGTGCAGCGATTGTCCCAGATTGCCACGCTGTTCGGCGTCCACTTCCAGCGGACCTGATATTCGGGGATCGTCGCGCGGCGAACAAGATCGATCAATAGCTGGTGATGTCCGGGAGTGAAATCGTTGCCATAGCGCACGTTCTCGCCGGTGTGGAAATTGGTGAAATGAGTGGAATAGGCGCTGACATAGAGCACTTCCTCGCCGGTTTCGGGGTGAGTGATCACCACCGGGTGTTCGGCGTCCGGGAACTGCGCCTTGAGCGCGTGGCGCTCCTCGATCGGCATATGGGCCCCGAAGCTCGCCTCGATCGAGTGGCGGGTGTAGAGCCCGTCGATCTGGTCCTTGATATGCTGGGGCAGGTCGGCATAGGCCTTGGCCATGTTGGCCCACATGGTGTCGCCGCCAACTTCGGGGCACTTCACGCAGCGCAGCACTGCCATCTTCTGCGGCGCCTCGCGCCAGGTGACATCGGTGTGCCAGTTGTTTTCGAGGTAGGCTGGCGGGCTGTTCTCGTCCTTGAAAATGTTGACCAGGCCCGGAATCCGGTCGCCAAGCTGGGCGGCGGGATGATCCTCGAGCTCACCAAAGCGCCGCGCGAAGGCCACATGCTGCTCAGGCGTCAGGTCCTGATCGCGGAAGAAGATCACCTTGTGGCCCAGCATCTGCCGGTAAATCTCGTTAAACAGGTCATCGCTGGCGATGGCGTCCTTGATCTGGACGCCTTTCAGTTCGGCCCCGATGTTGCAGGTCAGTTGGGTCACTTCCATGGTTAGTCTCCCAGAGTGAAAATGGATGATCCGATGGTCTTTCCGGCTTCCAGATCGCGGTGGGCCTGGACGCATTGGTCAAGGGTGTAGCGCGCGCCGATCTCGACCGTGATCCGCCCGGCGGCGAGGTGATCGAACCACCAGCCCGCCAGTTCGGCGCGCTCGACCGGGTCGGCGAAGTAATCGACGAAAGCGGGCCGGGTGAAATAGACCGAGCCCTGCATCGCCAGTTGCAGCGCATCGATCGGCGGGAACGGGCCCGAGGCGGTGCCGCAGCCAACCAGCATGCCGCGCCGCCGCAGCGACATGAGCGAGCCTTCGAAGGTATCGGCGCCAACGCTGTCGAACACCGTCTGCACGCCCTCGCCCCCGGTCAGTTCCCTGACCCGCGCGGGCACATCCTCGCGGCGATAGAAAATGATTGCGTCGCAGCCCATCGCGCGGGCCTTGGCGGCCTTTTCCTCGCTCGAGACGGTGCCGATCACGCGCAGGCCCAGCAGCTTGGCGACCTGGATGGCCAGCAGCCCGACGCCCCCGGCGGCAGCGTGGAGCAGCACCGTGTCGCCCGCTTTCAGCCGCGGATCGACCTTCATCATCCAATAGACCGCAGTCAGCCCGCGCATGGTCGAAGCGGCGGCGGTCTCATAGGAAACGCTATCCGGCAGCTTGAGCAGCGGCGCGGCGGGCATCAAGCGTTCGGTCGAATAGGACCCCAGCGGACCGCCGTTGTAGGAAACGCGGTCCCCGGGAGAGACGCAGGTCACCCCTTCGCCCACGGCCAGCACTTCGCCCGCGCCTTCTACCCCGATCCCGCAGGGCGGCTGGACCGGGTAATAGCCCGAACGGAAATAGGTATCGGCGAAATTGCAGCCAACCGCATGGTGGCGAAGCCACACTTCGCCCGGCCCCGGATCGCCGACGCTCACCTGTTCGAGCATCAGCACTTCGGGTCCGCCAATCTGGTGGAATCGGACGGCCTGGGCCATCGGTGGTTTCTCCCATCGCGTGTTCTTGAGTGCCCAACTAGCCCGAAATGCCCTTGCGATTTTCACATTTCGTGACATAATTTTTACACTTGGTGACAGATGGGAGTCAGCGATTGGCACAGGTGGTGCGCGCCGCTTCGCTCAGCGGCTATCTTGAATGCATGGCCGCGCTGGGCTGCGATCCGGTGCCGCTGCTGCGCGAGCAAGGGCTGAGCCGCGCATCGCTGGCCAATCCCGAACTGACGCTCCCGGCCCAGGCCGTGGTCCGCCTGCTCGAACGCAGCGCCGAGGCGAGCAAGTGCGCCACTTTGGGGCTGCGGATCGCCGCGGGGCGGGTCTTGGCCAACCTGGGTACGGCCAGCCTGCTGATCGTTCACCAGCCAACCCTGCGCCAGGCGCTGGCGGCGCTGGGCGAATTTCGCGGGCGGATTAATTCGACACTGGTGCTGGGGGTAAGCGAACAGCACGGCGAAGCGATCCTGCGTGAGGATCTGGCGCTCGCCAATCCGGAACCGGCCCGCCAGTCGCACGAGCTGGCCTTGGGCGTGCTGCTGCGGCTGTGCCGGGTGGTGCTGGGAGAAAGCTGGTCGCCGCGGCTGGTCTGCCTGACCGGGCCGCCGCCCGCCTTCCATGACCTGACGATCTATCGCCGCCTGCTGCGCTGCGAGGTCCAATTCGATGCCGAGTTCAACGCGCTGGTGGTCGCCTCGGTCGATCTCGACCGCCCCGGGGTGCTGGCCGATCCGGGCATGGCGGCGCACGCCCGGCAACTGCTCGACGCGGTGGGCCAGGGTACGGCGCGTGGCGCGGGCGAACAAGTCGAAGGGCTGATCCGCCTGCTGCTGCCATCGGGCCGGGCAACGATCGAGGCCTGCGCGGCCGCGCTGGGACTGACCGTGCGGACCCTGCAGCGACGGCTGGACAGCGAGGGCGAGCAGTTCAGCGTGATGCTGGGCCGCGCCCGCAAGCAGCTCGCCGCGCAGTACCTCGCCAATCCGCGGCTCAGGATCACCGATGTCGCGGCGATGCTGGGCTACAGCTCGGTCGCCGCCTTCAGCCGCTGGCACGCCGGGGCCTTCGGGATTCCGGCGAGAAAGGCGCGTTTAGTCAAAGCGAGCGGGCCGAATTTGCGGTGACGTGCAGTTTCTGGTCCAAGCTTCAGGCAAGGGGAGAGATTCGATAATGGCAACCACCGACAACGCCTTGCCCAAGCACCATGCCGCCACCCAGAGCGAGAAGCGGGTCATCACCGCCGCGTCGCTGGGGACCATTTTCGAATGGTACGATTTCTACCTTTACGGCCTCCTCGCCACGATCATATCCGCCCAGTTCTTTTCGGGCGTGAACGAGACGACCGGGTTCATTTTCGCGCTCGCGGCCTTCGCGGCGGGCTTTGCGGTGCGGCCCTTTGGTGCGCTGGTGTTCGGGCGGATCGGCGATCTGGTCGGGCGCAAGAACACCTTCCTGGTGACCATGGGGCTGATGGGGCTTTCGACCTTCATCGTCGGCCTCTTGCCCTCCTACGCCTCGATCGGGGTTGCGGCGCCAATCCTGCTGGTGCTGATGCGGCTGATCCAGGGTCTGGCCTTGGGCGGCGAATATGGCGGCGCGGCCACTTACGTTGCCGAACATGCCCCCAACAACAAGCGCGGGCTTTACACCAGCTTCATCCAGACCACCGCTACGCTGGGGCTGTTTGCCGCGCTGCTGGTGGTTATCGGCACGCGCACCGCGATGGGCGAAGCCGCGTTCAAGGACTGGGGCTGGCGGATTCCGTTCCTGGTTTCGATCATTCTGCTGGCGGTTTCGATGTGGATCCGCATGCAGCTGGCCGAAAGCCCGGTCTTCCAGAAGATGAAGGACGAAGGCACGACGTCGAAAGCGCCGCTGACCGAAGCCTTTGGCCAGTGGAAGAATGCCAAATGGGTGGTGATTGCCTTGCTCGGCGCGGTCGCCGGGCAAGCGGTGGTCTGGTACACTGGCCAGTTCTATGCGCTGTTCTTCCTTGAGAAGATCCTGCTGGTCGATGGCGCCACCACCAACATCCTGATCGCGATTGCGCTGGCCATCGGCACGCCGTTCTTCATCTTTTTCGGCTGGCTGTCCGACAAGATCGGCCGCAAGTGGATCATCATGGCGGGCTGCGCGCTGGCGGTGCTGACCTACTTCCCGGCGTTCCATGCCCTGTCGAAGGCGGCCAACCCGGCGATGACCCAGGCCAGCCTGTCGGCACCCGTATCGGTGACCGTCAATGAGAATGACTGCTCGCTGCAGTTCGACCCGATCGGCCGCAACAAGTTCGATGCCAAGAGCTGCGACATCGCCAAGTCCTACCTGGCGAGGAACGCGGTGAGCTACCAGGTGGTCGATGCGCCGGCCGGCACGGTGGCGACCGTCACGATCGGCGACAAGGTCATCACCGCGCCCGATCCGGCCAGGCTGGCCGGGGCTGACAAGGCCGCGGCGATCAAGGCCTTTGGCGGAGACGTGATCGCCGCTTTGCAAGAGGCGGGCTATCCGGTGAAGGACAACCCGGCCGCGGCCAAGGATGCCAAGGCTCCAGCGAAGATCCTCTATGCCGATCCGGCCCAGATCGACAAGGTGCTGGTGGTCGCGATCCTGACCTGGCTCGTGCTGCTGGTGACGATGGTTTACGGGCCGATCGCGGCCCTGCTGGTCGAACTGTTCCCCAGCCGGATCCGCTATACCTCGATGTCGCTGCCCTATCACATCGGCAACGGCTGGTTCGGAGGGTTCCTGCCGACCACGGCCTTCGCGATGGTCGCGGCGACCGGGGATATCTATTACGGGCTGTGGTATCCGATTGTCGTCGCCGGGCTGACGCTGGTGGCGGGGATCCTGTTCCTGCCCGAAACCTTCAAGCGCAATATCGACGATTGAGCCGGGCTGCCAAGGCAGCCCTGGTCTGTTTCAGTTGCACTGAAACAGGTGCAACACCGGCCCACTCCCCCTCCCGGCCACCCATAGGGTAACCTAGAGTTGGGTGGCCGGGAGGGGGAGTGGGCCGGTGTTGCTTCCGCGCTAGCGGAACAGGAACCGAGGGGCTGGAGCGGTAGCGGGAACCACAAAATAGCCGGATAGTGAAGCAATTCAGCCATTTTCGTGATCGCCTCCCCGCCAGATACCCCCAATTATACCCCCAAGCACGAACGGTTGCCGCCAGCACGGATCGATTTGCGCCCCGCAAATGGCCCTGCTATGCGCGCAAAAATGCCCCAAACGTCAAACCACGCAGAACCAAGCCCAGCGCCAATCTGGCGTCGGTGAGGTCGCGTCAGGCTGCACCGCTTCGCCTAGGTGTAGCTTAGCCCGGAAAAGCGTCCGGTTTGGGGCCGGAAGATCGGGGGTTCAAATCCCTCCACCTAGACCACCTTTTCGCGACATCTAGCCGCTATTGAAGCCGCCAGCTCCTGAGCATCGCCGCGATGCGGCTCGTTTCAGCCGATCGCGCACCATGCCGCCAAGCGTTTTGATTACCTGGCGGCGCGCCGCTTCCCTTGCCGCCGTGCATCCTGCATCGCGCTTTGCCTCGTACCGCAGGGGACCGGCACGGCTGGCCCGAACGGGTCCGGGCATGGCAGCGAGGGGCCTGCGCCAGCCGCTCCGGCTCCGGTTGCTTGGGGTTGTCCGGCTGATTGTCCATTTTCCCGCCCCCCTGCGTAATGGTGGAACTGATCGGCAATGACGGCCTGCCCGCCTTCGCTCACATGCACATGCCGAACTGTTTGCTCACGCGGCTGGTGCAGCTTGGCGAGCTCTGCCAGTGTTGCTCGGCTCGCGGCTTGGGCTTTCAGTGCCAGCCGTAACAATCTCTCTCCCGCGTCGGGGTGGCTATAGAGGCAGTTGCCTGCTTTGCGGGTCAGGTCGGTGAAAACCGAATCGAGCGTGAGGGCCTGAGCGATCAAGACCTGGCTCGAGATTGTCAGGTTGCCGCCTTCAACCTCACCTGTCAGCGCGGCCAGTCCATGCGCCAACTGACTGGCATCCACGGTATCAGAGACAGCCCCCGCCACTCCCCCAGCGACAAAGCCGTGCGATGCGATGGCGTGCCGAGCGCGAGGGCGAAGCGCCATTTCGCCAGCCGTCATGCAGCTCGCGCTTGTCGGATTTTCTCGCTCGCCGGGTTCGGGCTGGTGCTGATCGTCGGTCATGGCAGAGGATCCTTTCGTGCCTTGGCACCGATGTTTTGCGAGGTGCCGCAACGCTTGCCGATCACGCGCCCTCCCGGTTCCAGCCGCTCCAGGCCGAACTGTGACGCGGCTTCATGGCTTGCCCCTTTCAGCACATAGGCAAGCGCCGCCTCCAGATTGATGGCGTGAAGGCCGGGATTACCTGCCTCCAAGCCCAGCCGCCCGCCGATCGGGCGAGACAGGATCACACCCTTGCAGTAGGGCTGCCCGGTGATCTTGCGCAGCCAGCGCCGCAGCAAGGCTGTCAGACGCGGAACGTGAGCGACTGGCACATGGGCGAGCAGGTGGCAGTGTCCGCCCTTCCCGTCGCCATTCTCATGCACCCAAAGCCAAGCCGTTCCGTTGCCGTGGCGGGCCAGCGCCTTGGTCATGAGATGGCAGAATCGACCCGTCGCCTTCGCCATGCCCGCCAAAGGCACTCCAGCGGCCTGCCAATGGACTGTGAGCATGCGGGTGAGTGGCAGCCCGATCCTCCCGGCATGGCGCGCAGCGGCCTTCAGACTGCCAACTTGGGCCGCTGTCAGGGCATGGCTCTCCCGGTCGGCACGGTTGCGCGCTCCGCCTCGGCCAGTGGTGCACGGTAAAAGTCCTGCCACACCTAAACGCGCGCGCGTTAAATAGCATGATTCGTGCCAACTTTCGGAAACGACGCTTTTCAGCGGTGCGCCGCGCCCGCGCGCAGTCTTTGAAACTTGACCGTTTTGCGGTTTCGGGCAAGTTTCAAACGTGCCGCCAAATCGGGCCTGATGCTGCGACCTGGGCATGGCGAAAACGATCAAGCGCCAACCCACACAATGGCCAGCTTGCCGGTGCAGTTCGGTCGGCGCTGCCCGCTGTCACGGATAAGCCCCTTGCGGCGCAGCTCGCTGGTGCGCGGCTGGATTGACCAGCGGTCCATATCGAGCCGCGCCGCCAATTCATCGGCGGTAAGGCCATTTTCCCCAGCATCGCGGATTGCCCTCTCTGACATGCGCTGGAGCCGCCCCAGTTTGGGCGCTATGGCGTCGGCAGCGGCGATGGAGGTTTCCGCGTTCCGGTGCCCCGGTGCATCGGGATAGGTGCTCATGCCGCGCCTCCCTCTGCCAGCGGCGGCAAGTCCGCGCGGTCAAGTAGCTTGGCCAGCCAATCGGCCTGCGCTTCGCTCATGGGCGTCGGATCGACCGCGAGCTGGCCAAGGAATTGTCCAGCCTTGCGGCTCAGTCGGTGATGGCTGGTGAGCAGGGCGAGCGCCGCCGCTCGATGATCGGGAAAAGGCTGATCGGTCATTGCGGCCCTCCCCCAAAAGCGAGCGCAGCGACCATCGCGGCCAGTTCGGGCCGGACGTGGTGCGCTGCGATCAGGAATTGCGCCTGAATGGCGACGGAGTTAAGGGAATAGCGGAACCGGCCAGCCAGCAGATTCCGCGACGCCCCGGCCTTACCCGCCGGGGTTTCGCATTTCTGGCGCATGGCTCACGCCGCCTCGCCATTGATCAGGGTGTGCAGCGAGGCGGCTGGAATGAGGGTGCGCGCTCCAACCTTGCGGACATCGAGTTTGCCCGCCTTGATCAGCGCATAGATATTGGTCTTTCCAAGCGATGAAACGCGGCAAGCCTCCTCTATGCTGTAGGCGAGGGGGGCGGGTGTATTGGGATTGACGCTCATTTGCTGGCTCCTCTGTTTAGGCCAGCCATTCAATTCCCGCATTACACCATCGCATTGCAAGCGTGTCCGCCTGCGTCCGAGCGAACGCAAGCCCTGTGCAGTCAGCCTGCCGTCCCGGCCAGATGGCGGACATCGTCTATCAGGCAGTCGATGTATCGCTCGCCAAGGCCTTCATGATCGATGATCTGCAATTTGCGGATTAGCGCCGAATGATCGGGAGCGCGCGCATTCATTGCCTCGCCCAGCGCCTCCTCGTAGTCACCCAGAATCGCCCGATGTTGCTCGTAGAGGTGGCCATACTTGGGATCATCGGGGTGGGTCTGGGCAAAGGAATGCGCGTTCAATCGGTTCTGGACCTCCTCCCACTTGCGCACGGCTGCGGTGAACTGGTCGGCTGGCGCTGCCAGTGCGGCGACGGGGACGGCGGCAGGCGCAACCACGATTGGGGCTGCCGCTAGGAATGCGCGCCGATCAGAAGTAGGTGCAGAAAAATCCATGATACGACTCCTTGCGGTCGGTTGTGGTTAGGGCCAGCCGGGGAGCTACCACCTTCCCCGCTGGCCCGCTCTCATCGGGCCTTTTGCCCGGTGAAACTCTATCCCGCTACCTGATCGGGAAACGGCACGATGTCGGCACCCTTGCGAAGCTGATCGAGGTAGTCGCTCCACCATTGGGCCATCGCCACACGCTCGCTCCAATGCGCGCCGCGATGATAGGCCGCGCGCACCTTGTCATCGTCACCGTGGGCAAGGGCGCGCTCGATTGCGTCGGGGTGCCACTTGCCGGATTCGTTCAAAAGTGTGCTGGCCATCGCGCGAAAGCCGTGGGCCGTCATTTCGTCGCTGGCATAGCCCAGCCGCCGCAAACCGGCGTTGAGGGTGTTTTCGCTCATGGGGCGCGATCGGGTGCGAATCGAGGGAAACACATAGCCGGTCGGGCCGCTCGCCGTTCGCACTTCCCGGAATAGTTCGACGGCCTGGTGCGAGAGCGGCACGACATGGGGGCGGCGCATTTTCATCTTGCCCGCCGGGATGGTCCAGAGTGCAGCGTCAAGGTCAATCTCGCTCCACTCGGCATGGCGAAGCTCGCCGGGGCGGACAAAGACATGAGGGGCGAGCTGGAGAGCCAACTTGGTCATGCCCTGCCCTTCATAACCATCTATCGCGCGCAGCAGCTCGCTGACGCGGCTGGCATCGGTGATCGCGCCATAGTGGGTGACGGTCGGCGCAGTCAGTGCGCCGCGCAAATCGCGGGTCGGATCGGAGGCCAGCCGCGCCGTCGCCACAGCGAAGCGAAAGACCGCGCTCGCCAGTTGCAGGGTGCGCCGGGCGCTTTCGAGATTGCCTTTGGCTTCGATCTTGCGAATTGCCGCCAGCACATCGGCTGGCTCAATCTCGGCAATGGCCAGCCGCCCGATGCCGGGATTGAGCAGCGAGAGCAAGTATTCGCTCCGGGTCGCTGTGGCAGGCGACCAGCCCTTTTCGCCGTCCCGCCTGCGCTTAGAGCAATACTCGTCTGCGATGGCGGTGAAGGTATCAGCCGCCTGGATGCGCGAGCGCACCTTGTCGCGCTGTTTCTCGCGCGAAGGATCCTTGCCTTGGGCGATCAGCGCCCGGGCTTCCTCGCGCCGCTTGCGGGCAGCGCCGAGGCCAATTTCGGGATAGGCCCCGATGGCAAGCAGCTTCTCGCGGCCTTCGATGCGATACTTGAGCCGCCAGAGCTTGCCACCAGCAGGGCTGACCAGCAAAAACATGCCGCCGCCATCCGACAACTTGACCGGCTTTGTGCCCGGTTTCGCGTTCCGGATCGCAACATCTGTGAGCGCCATCGCCTGCCAGCCCTTCCGGGGATTCGCCCCGCTGGATACCCCCAAGGCTGGGGGTATCGAATTGGCCTTTGGCAGATACCCCCCGATCATACCCCCACCGAATAGCGGCTGGACATGAACGGGCTTGAACGCCTGCGGCCTACTTTTGACCTAATAGCGTGGATTTTGGGGGCTTGTCCAGACGAATACGAACGCCGATGAACGGGAAAGTGGAGCGGGTAGCGGGAATCGAACCCGCATAGCCAGCTTGGAAGGCTGGTGCTTTACCACTAAGCTATACCCGCCCGCTCGCAGACGCGTGCCGCGCCCTATGCGACAGGTCCGCCGCGCGGTCAATCCGCCCCAATAACCTGTCATATTTTTCAGGGTTTACCTTCCCGCTGAGCAGGCGCAGCTTCCCCGCCGTCGTGACAACGGGCGGCAAGGAGGGGACAATGAACAATATCAGGAACCTGTGGGCCGAGACTTTCGGAACGTTCTGGCTGGTACTGGGCGGCTGCGGCACCGCGGTGCTGGCGGGCAGCGGGGTAGGCACGCTGGGGATCTCGATCGCTTTTGGCCTGACCGTGCTGACCATGGCCTATGCCGTGGGCCACGTATCGGGTGGGCACTTCAACCCGGCGGTGACGGTGGGGCTGTGGGCTGGCGGGCGCTTTCCGGCCAAGGACATCCCGCTTTACGTGCTTGCCCAGGTGGTCGGCGCGATCCTCGCGGCTTTCGTGATCTACTGGATCGCGAGCGGCAATGCCGACTGGTCGCTGGCCAAGGACGGGCTCGCCGCCAATAGCTATGGCAAATACACGATGGCTGCGGCGTTCGTCACCGAAGTGGTGCTGACCGCGTTCTTCCTGATCGTGATCATGGGATCGACCCACAAGCTGGCCCCGGCCGGCGCCGCGCCGATCGCGATCGGCTTTGCGCTCACGCTGATCCACCTGATCTCGATTCCCGTCACCAACACCTCGGTCAACCCGGCGCGCAGCACCGGCCCGGCCTTGCTGGTGGGCGGCGATGCGCTGGGCCAATTGCCGCTGTTCTGGATCGCCCCGCTGATCGGCGGCGCGCTGGGCGGCTGGCTTTACCGCACGCTGATCTGCGAAGATTAGTCCGACCAAAAGCCCTTCCCCTGTGGGGAAGGGTTGGGATGGGGGTACAACGCTGGCGTCGAGCCCCCACCCCCAGCCCCCTCCCCGCCGGGGAGGGGAGATTACGCCAAAAAGAAACCCCCGGGGCCAGGCGGCACCGGGGGCTTTCTTTTGGGCTGGAGCTGAGGGGCTTACTTGCCCTTCTTCTCCGCCCAGATGTTGCGGTACGACATGTAAGCCAGCGTCGTCGCAAAGATCAGGAACAGGATCCACCAGGCCCCGGTCTGGTGGCGCTGTTCAAGCTCGGGCTCGGCGGTCCAGACCAGGAAGGCCGAAACGTCCTGGGCCATCTGGTCCTTGGTCGCCTTGGTCCCGTCCGAATAGGTCACCAGGTCGTCTGAAGCCAGCGGCGGGGCCATCGCGATGTTGAGGTTGGAGAAGTAGGGGTTGTAGTACATCCCCTCAGGCGTCTTGGCGTCGGGGAACTGCTTGACCAGTTCAGCCGGCTGGCTGGCTTCATAACCGGTCAGCAGCGAATAGATGTAAGGCGCACCGCCTTTCCGCGCCTTGGTGATCAGCGACAGATCGGGCGGGACGCCATTGCCGGCATAGACCACCGGCTGGAACTTGTCCGAAGGCAGGCCAGGACGGTCCTTCATTTCGCCAGTCAACGGATCCTTGGCGTTGACAGTGGCCTTGGCGGCCAGTTCCTTGACTTCCTTTTCGGTGAAGCCGGCGTGGACCAGGCTGCGGTAAGCGACCTGTTGCAGCGAGTGGCAGCTGGCGCAGACCCCGGCATAGACTTCAAAGCCGCGCTTGAGCTGCTTCTTGTCGAACTTGCCAAAGGGCCCGTCGCTGGCCAGCTTGAGCGGTTTGGCGTGTTCGCCAAATTCAGCCGCCGCCGATTTGGGCAGGCCGTCCTTGCTCAGCTGGATCGTATCCCAGAGCAGTGACCAGGCGAGTGCGACCGTAAAGAACAGGCCGACGAGGATGGAGAAGATGCGGATCATGATGGTCTCTTTCGTCTCTGTCCCGAGGGTCAGTCCTTGGCCAGCTTGGCCGCGCCGTCATGCCCAAGCACGCTCTCAGTGATCGAGAAGGGCAGCGGATCGGGGCGCTCGATCGAAGAGACGATCGGCACAATGACCAGGAAGTGGAGGAAATAATACATGGTCGCGAGCTGCGAAACAAACACGTACGGCTGTTCTGCCGGAGCCTTGCCGAGATAGCCGAGGATCAGCACGTCGATCACCAGCACCCAGAAGAACTTGCGGTAGAGCGGGCGATAGCTGGCCGAGCGAACCGGCGACTTGTCGAGCCAGGGCAGGAAGAACCAGACCAGGATCGCTGCGAACATCGCCATCACGCCCAGCAGCTTCGCATCGAAGATCAGGAAGTTCTGGGTGAAGCTGCGCAGGATCGCGTAGAACGGCCAGAAGTACCATTCGGGCACGATGTGTGCCGGGGTCTGCATCGGGTTGGCAGGAATGTAATTTTCCGGGTCGCCCAGCGCGTTGGGCATGTAGAACACGAACACGCTGTAGACGATCATGAGCAGGCCGATCGTCCAGCCATCCTTGCCGACGTAATAGGGATAGAACGGAACAGTATCGCTTTCGCTCTTGACCTCAACCCCGGTCGGATTCGACGAGCCGGGGATATGCAGCGACCAGATATGCAGGATCACCACGCCCAGGATCACGAAGGGCAGCAGGAAGTGGAGCGAGAAGAACCGGTTCAAGGTGGCATTGCCCGGGGCAAAGCCGCCCAGCAGCCATTCCTTGAGCGGTTCGCCGATCAGCGGGATCGCGCCGAACAGCCCGGTGATGACCTGCGCGGCCCAATAGGACATCTGGCCCCACGGCAGCACATAGCCCATGAAGGCAGTGGCCATCATCAGCAGGAAGATCACCACGCCCAGCAGCCAGATCATCTCACGCGGAGCCTTGTACGAACCGTAGTAGAAGCCCCGGAAAATGTGCAGGTAAACCACCGCAAAGAACGCCGCAGCGCCGTTGGCATGGCCATAGCGCAGCATCCAGCCCCAGTTGACGTCGCGCATGATGTGCTCGGTCGAATTGAACGCAACCGACGTATCGCCGCCGTAATGCATCGCCAGGATCACGCCCGAAACGATCTGGATCACCAGGCACAACCCGGCGAGAAACCCGAAGTTCCAGAAATAGTTGAGGTTGCGCGGCACTTCGTACCCGCCGCCGACCGCGTTGTAGACCAGCCGCGGCAAAGGCAGCCTTTCGTCAAGCCAGGTCATCAGCGGGTGGCTGGGCTTGTATTCCTTGGACCAGGGAAAGCTCATGATGGTCTACCTCAACCGATCTTCACGATGGTGCCGCTGAATTCATATTCAGGCACTTCAAGGTTCTTGGGGGCCGGACCTTTGCGGATGCGCCCGGCGGTATCGTAGTGCGAGCCGTGGCACGGGCAGAAATAGCCGCCGAACTCACCCTTCACTTCACCCGTGCCGGCTCCCTGCGGGATACAGCCAAGATGCGTACAGATGCCCATGGTGATCAGCAGGCTTTCGTGACCTTCCTTGGTCCGCTGAGCCAGAGTCTGGGAATCGCGCAGAGCCGCCAATTGCTTCGGATCGTTGTCGACCGTCTGGGCGGCCGTGATTTCCGCCGGGGTGAGGTTGCGAATGAACACCGGCTGCTTGCGGAACACCGCCTTGATCGCCTGGCCGGGCTGGACCGCTGCAATGTCGACTTCGGTCGAGCTTTCGGCCAGCACATCGGCCGAGGGCCACATCTGGCTGACCAGCGGGACGATCACGGCAACGCCGCCAACCCCGGCTGCGCTTACCGCTGCGATATTGATGAAATCGCGCCGCCGCACACCCTCAGATTCACTGGCACCTTCTGTGCCGAGTGGCGCGCCGGTTGCCGCTTCTTGTGCCATGGTCGAACCGATCCTGTTCTTGCCGGTCTTGCCATCGGCGCATTCGGCGCCTCAGGTTTGACCCAACTGATTTTCCTGCCTTCAGGAAGCCCCTATGCGAACCGCCCGCGCACCGCAAGATGCCGCTTAGCCGGACGGTTTGGCGGGCCTGATAGACGCGAAGGCTGGCGCTGCCAACAGCCAATTTGTGCATTGTTGTTGAGAGCGATGCAACTGGCCTGAACCTTGGTTCGCAATCTCGGAATCCCTCTATTCCGTTCGTCCCGAGCGAAGTCGAGGGACTGCCTCGCCGCGATCCCTCGACTTCGCTCGGGACGAACGGTTTTGGGGAATCCTTCCGCCATATTGTCGCCTAGAGGCCAATCAGCGATATCTGGCGGCCATAGTCGGGCTCGGCGCGGTGGGTCGCGCGGCGGAACGAAAAGAACCTTGCCTCGTCGGCATAGGTATCGAGGCCAAGCCGCTCTACCGCGCCAATTCCGGCCTCTTCAAGCCGGGCGGCGACGTAGCGTTCAAGATCGAACTGCTGGTGCCCTGCACGGCCCGCGGCGAAGAACCGGGCGTTGGCGGGGTCGAGCGCGACCAGCCTGTCGTGAAAGCCTTGGTCGACCTCATAGCTGGACTGGGCAATGCACGGCCCCACGGCGGCGAGGATCCGGCTGCGTTTGGCTCCCAAAGCTTCCATCGCGGCGATGGTGGAATCGGTTACCCCCAGCACCGCGCCTTTCCATCCGGCATGCGCCGCCCCGACCACGCCGGCTTTGCTATCGGCGAAAAGCACCGGGGCACAGTCAGCGGTGAGGATGCCCAGCAGTACGCCGGGCCGGTCGGTGACCATGGCATCGGCGGGGGGACGCGTATCGTCGTTCCAGTCCCCGGCGGCGACACAGTCGGCCCCGTGGACCTGATAGACCCCCACCAGCCGCGCGCCGGGCAAGACCGCTGCGGCGGCGCGGCGGCGGTTCTCGTGGACCGATTCCAGCGCCGGATCGTCCGACGCCATGCCGCGCAGGCCGGTGTCGAGCCCGGCGACCACGCCCTGGCTGACCCCGCCGCGCCGCCCCAGGAAGCCGTGCGGCACGCCGCCCAGCAGTCCTGCGCGGATGACTTCGACTGGCTCAGCCAAGGCTTTTGCTCGCTTGTTCGAAGGTGTCCTTGGACAGCCCCGGCTGGGCCACGATCCGCTCCAGCGCGGCGCGCATCAAGGCCGCCCGGCCCGGCTCGATCCGCCGCCAGCGCCCCAGCGGCGCGACGAACCGCGCGGCGGTCTGGGCGTTGAGCGGGTCGAGCGCGAGGATCAGGTCGGCGATCAGGTCATAGCCTGCGCCGCTGGCCTGGTGGAACACGCCGGAATTCATCGCCGCCGACATATAGAGCGCGCGGGCGCGGTTGGGGTTGGCGAGGGTGAAATCGGGATGCCCGGCCAGCGCCTTGACCTGCTCCAGAGCTTGCGGGTGGAGCGAACCAGCTTGCAACCCGAACCACTTGTCGATCACCAGCGCATCGCCGGCATGGCGGGCATGGAAGGCCGCCAGCTTTTCGGCGCGCAGCGGAGTCTCCAGCCCGCAGAGCACGCCCAGCGCGCCTTGGCGGTCGGTCATATTGTCGGCGGCATCGAACTGGCTGGCGGCAAGCTGCGCGGCGAGATCCGGCACTCCGGCGGCCAGCAACACCAGGGCCTGGGTCTTGAGCTTGCGGCTGCCGCGCGCCTCGGCCGAAAGGCTGTAGGGCACCGCGCTGGCGCGGGCATGCAGCGCAACCAGCGCATCGGTCAGCTCTGCGCCGAGGTAAGCCTTGAGCCCCTCACGCGCGGTGCGGATCGCAGCGGGATCGGCAGCTGCGAACTGTTCGGCAAGATAAGCCTCGCCCGGCAGGATCATCAGCTCGCCGCGCATCAGGTCGTCGAGCGCGGGATCGGCAATCACCGCCGCCAGGGCGTCGCGGATCGCCTCACGCTCCGGCCCCGAAGCTCCGCTCACCTCAGCCACCAGATGCTGGACCACCAGCTGCTGCAGGGCTTCATAGCGGGCGAAGGGATCGTCGTCCTTCGCGGCGAGGAACACCAGATCCGCCGTGCCTTGCCCGGCATCGAGCGCGACCGGGGCCGAAAAGCCGCGACCCAACGAAAGCACCGGGGCCTGGGCAAAGCCGGGGAAAGCGAACTGCATCTCGGCGCGGTCGAGCACCACCAGCTGTTCGCCGCGGTGCGTGCCGCTGGCGCGGTCGAACAGCGCGAGGCGCAGCGGGATCACCATCGGCTGCTTGTCGGCCTGGCCCGGCGTGGCGGGAACGTCCTGCGTCAGGGTCAAAGTGGCGACGTCATCTTCGTGGGTAATCCGCGCGGTGACCTTGGGGGTGCCGGCCTGGCTGTACCACAGACGGAACTGGGTCAGGTCGATCCCGGCTCCGGCCTCGATCGCTTTGACAAAGTCTTCGCAAGTCGCCGCCTCGCCGTCGTGGCGGTCAAAATAGAGGTCGCACCCGGCGCGGAACCGCTCAGGCCCGACCATGGTGCGCATCATCCGGATCACTTCGGCGCCCTTGTTATAGACCGTCGCGGTGTAGAAGTTGGAGATCTCCTGATAGCTATCGGGCCGGATCGGGTGCGCCAATGGCCCCGAATCCTCGGGGAACTGCGCGGCGCGCAGCACCCGCACGTCCTCGATCCGCTTGACCGCCTCGCTGCCCATGTCCTGGCTGAACAGCTGGTCGCGCAGCACGGTGAAGCCTTCCTTGAGAGAGAGCTGGAACCAGTCGCGGCAGGTGACCCGGTTGCCCGACCAGTTGTGGAAGTATTCGTGCGCGACCACGCCCTCGATCCCGTCATAGTCCATATCGGTTGCGGTATCGGGATCGGCCAGGATATAGCGGGTGTTGAAGACGTTGAGGCCCTTGTTCTCCATCGCCCCCATGTTGAAGTCCGACACGGCGACGATGTTGAACAGGTCAAGATCGTACTCGCGCCCGAAAGTCTCCTCGTCCCACTTCATCGAATCCTTCAGCGCCTGCATCGCATGATGCGTGCGGTCCTGGTCGCCCTCGCGGACCCAGATGTTGAGATCGACTTTGCGGCCTGACATCGTGGTGAAAGTGTCATGGTTCGCCACCAGATCGCCCGCGACCAAGGCGAACAGATAGCTCGGCTTGGGCCAGGGATCGTGCCAGGTGGCCGAATGCATGCCCTGCGCGCCCTCGCCCGTCGCGGTGCAGTTGCCGTTGGACAGCAGCACCGGGAACAGCGCCTTGGGGCCCTCCATATGGACGGTATAGACCGACAGCACATCGGGTCGGTCGGGGAAGAAAGTGATCCGCCGGAACCCTTCGGCCTCGCACTGGGTGCAGAGCATCCCGTTCGAGGCATAGAGCCCCATCAGCTGGGTATTGGCCTTGGGACTGAGCGCGGTGGCCACCGCAACCTCGTGGGCATCGCCGGGCAGATCGACCAGCAAGTCGTCGCCGTCCATCCGCCAGGCGTTGGTGGGCTGACCATCGACCAGCACGCTTGTCGCCGCGATCCCGTCACCATTGAGTCGCAGCGTCTGGCTCTGCCCGTTGCGCTGAACCTTGAGCGTGGCGACCACCCGGGTCTGCTCGATCCCCAGGTTGAAGGCTAGCGTCACTTCGGGGACCAGCCAGAGGGGCGGCTGGTAATCGGCGCGGTGGATGACCTGGGGGGCGGGGGGCGGGGATGAAATGTCCATGCCTCTCTCTAGCCATAAGGGAGCCCTTGCATAAACACCCAATTCACCGTTCACCCTGAGCTTGTCGAAGGGCTGCCCTTTACTTGCGGCGTAGCGCGGGGCCCGAAGTGAAGGACAGCCCTTCGACAAGCTCAGGGCAGACGGGGCTGGGGTCAGGCGCTATGGGGGGCGAATGAAACGCCTGTTCATCTTCGGCCTTGGCCATTCCGCCGCCCGCATTGCCATTGCCGCCGAGGCGCGTGGCTGGGAGGTCGTCTCAACCGGCCGCGCGGGGACGCTGGCGTTTGACGATACCGGCTCGGTCCGCATGGCACTCACCGACAGCCAGCAGGTGCTGAGCTCGGTCCCGCCCGGCGCCGATGGCGATCCGGTGCTGGATAGCTATGGCGATGCGCTGGCGGGCAAGGGCCTGACCTACCTCTCATCCACCGGCGTCTATGGCGACACCGCAGGGGCCTGGGTCGACGAAAGCGCCCCCACAGGCACCGGCCGTCGCACCGCGCGCAGTGAAGCCGATATGGCATGGCTGGCCCGCGGCGCGCGAGTGCTGCGGCTACCCGGGATCTACGGCCCCGGCCGCTCGGCGCTCGACCGGGTGCGAGAAGGCACCGCGCGGCGGATCGACGTTGCGGGACAAGTCTTCAGCCGGGTCCATGTTGATGATATCGTCAGCGGCGCGCTGCTCGCACTCGATGCCGCGCCGGGGGCCTACAACCTCGCCGATGACGCGCCGTGCAGCCAGAACGAAGTGATCGAACACGCCTGCCGCCTGCTCGGCGCAGCCCTGCCGTCGCTCCAGACGCTCGATGAAGCCCAACTCAGCCCCATGGCCCGCGCCTTCTACGCCGAAAACCGCCGCGTCGCGAATGGCAAGGCAAAGCGGGTGCTGGGGTGGATACCGAAGTATCCCAGCTACCGCGAGGGATTAGCCAACTGCCTTGCGGCCGCCCAGCGCGATCAATAGCCCGGTCATCGCCAGCACGGCCCCGCCAACCGCCAGCCCGGTCCAGCGGAACCCCTCGAACAGCGTCGAAAGCCCCATCGCCACGACCGGCACGGCAACTCCGTTATAGGCCGCCTTGCCCGGGCCCCAGTCGCGGATCAGCGCGGTGTAGATCGGGAACGTCGCGACTGTGCCGATGATCGCCAGGTAAGCGATGCCCCAGAGGTATTGCGGGCGCGGATCGAGTAGCGGGGCGCCGTGCATGAGCCAGGCATAGACAGCATTGCCCAGCGCGCCGAAGGTCAGCCCCCAGGCCAGCATGGTGATCATTGGCAAGCGTCGCGCGGCCTCGGTCCCTTGCAGGACATTGCCGATCGAAGCCGAGAGCACCGCCGCCAGCACCAGCGCGATGCCCAGGAGCACGTTCATTCCCGGCGGCGCGTGTCTGTATTCGTGGAGCAGCAGCAGGCCGATGCCCGCCAGCGCCACCGCGCTGCCCACCACGAACCGCACGCTGACCCGGGTGCCCAGAAACAGCCGCGCGAGCAGCGCATTGGGCACCAGCATCAGCGCAAAGAACACCGCGACCAGTCCAGAGGTCAGATAGTGCTCGCTGGCATAGACGAACTGGAAATTGATCGCGAACTGGAACAGCCCGAAGAGGGCCGCGTGGCGCAGTCCGGCGCTGCCCAGCAGCATCGGCTCTTTGCGCCAGGCGGCCAGCGCGAACATGCCAAGCGCCGCCAGCATGAAGCGCCAGGTCACCGTCCAGGCGGCCGGCACCACGCTGATCTGATCCTTGATCACCAGCCAGGTTGAGCCCCAGATCAAGGCGATCAGCACGAACCCGGCCAGGTTGCGGGCCTGGCTGCGCGGCGCTGCGGTGGCGGTCACAGCGCGGTGATGGCGCGGGCCAAAGCCGCGACGTGATCCGGATTGCTGTTCCAGGCGGTGACCAGCCGCGCGGCGTGGGGGCCCCAATCGTAGAACGAGAAGCCCTGGGCATAGAGTGCCTCGCGCTCGGCGGCGCTGGTCTTGAGGAAGACTTCGTTAGCCTCGACCGGATGGAGCAAGCGATCGGCGGCGGCCTTGCCCAGTTGCTGCGCGGCCATATTGGCGTGGCGTGCGTTTTCCAGCCACAGATCGCCTTCCAGCATGGCGAGGATCTGCGCGGCCATGAACCGGCCCTTCGATTGCAAATGCCCGGCGCGCTTGCGGCGCAGCCGCACCACATCGGCAAGGTCAGCATCGAACAGCACCAGCGCCTCGGCGCTCATCCCGCCGTTCTTGACGCAGCCAAAGCTCAGCGCCGCGGCGCCCTGGCAGGCCTCCCACGGAGTGCAGCCAAGGAACGCCACGGCATTGGCAAAGCGCGCGCCATCGACATGCAAGCTCAGCCCATGCCGATCCGCTGTCGCGGCCAGTGCGGCCATTTGCTCGGGGCGATAGGCGCGTCCGTATTCACTAGCCTGGGTCACCGACACTGCCTGCGGCTGGACCTGGTGGACGTCCTTGCGGATGCCGGCCACCGCTGCATCAATCGTGTCTGGGACAATCTGCGCCCCTTCGCCTTCGAGCAGGATCAGCTTGGCCCCGTGGGTATAGAACCCCGGCGCGCCGCATTCGTCGGTTTCGATATGCGCTTCGCGGTGGCACAACACCCCGCCGTGCGGGGGAACCATCGCGGCCAGCGCGAGGCAATTGGCCGAAGTGCCGGTGGCGGTCCATATGGCGGTGCAGGGCCGTCCGAACAGCGCCGAAAAGGCCTCGTCCAGCGCCTGGCTCAGCGCGTCATTGTCATAGGGCGGCTGCGGGCCATCGGCAGCACGCATGGCATCCCACAACCTGGGATGGACGCTGGCGGCATTGTCGGACAGGAATTGCATCGCCATGGTGCATGGCTGGGGCGCTTGCCCAGGTCAAGCAAGGAGGCCGCCGTGGAGCCAGTCAACATAACCCGTCATGGCAATGATCAGCGCGGCGAATACCATGCCCATGTTCCCGGCGCGAAAGCGATCGGGCGGCTGACCTGGGTCTTGCGCGGCGGAGTACGCGTTGCCGAACACACGCTTGTCCCGCCCGAAATCGGCGGGCGCGGGGTGGCGCTCAAACTGGTCGAGGCGCTGATCGCTGATGCGCGTGAGCTTGGCTTCCGGATCGAGCCGGAGTGCTCCTATGTCGCGGCGCAGTTCAAGCGGCATCCCGCATGGGCGGAGCTGCGCGCATAGCAAGCTGGGCTCAATAGCCCTTCCCCAGTGGGGAAGGGTTGGGATGGGGGTTCGACCCCGACGTGGCACCCCCACCCCCAGCCCCTCCCCACTGGGGAGGGGGGATTCACAGTAAAAACGCGGTTAAGATGGGTTAGGCCTTACCCGTTACGCTTGCTTTAGCCTGAAGGCGCAAGCTCGACCTCGACCAGGGACAAACGCCAGCGGAGTCGCACCATGCGTTATGTCTTTATAGCCTTCGTTGGGCTCGCCGTGGCTTTTGCCTGGGCCAACAACAGTACCAAGGGCCGCCAGATCAAGCGGCAGCTGATGGAGCATCCGGCCGAGCCGGCGAAGCTCTATTGAGCGGCCGCAGCCGCCCCCCAATCTCCGTTCGTGTCGAGCGAAGTCGAGACACCTGAGCATGGCATCTCGACTTCGCTCGATGCGAACGGAAGGCGGTGATCACCCCAAAATCCCCGGCAGGTCCAGCCCCTTCTCGCGCGCGCAATCGAGCGCGATGTCGTAACCTGCATCGGCATGGCGCATCACGCCGGTGGCGGGATCGTTCCAGAGGACGCGTTCCAGCCGCTTGGCCGCTTCGGGCGTGCCATCGGCAACGATCACCATGCCCGAATGCTGCGAATAGCCCATGCCGACGCCGCCGCCGTGGTGGAGCGAAACCCAGGTTGCGCCGCTGGCGCAGTTGAGCAGGGCGTTGAGCAGCGGCCAATCAGACACCGCATCGGTGCCGTCCTTCATCGCCTCGGTCTCGCGGTTGGGCGAAGCGACCGAGCCTGAATCGAGGTGGTCGCGCCCGATCACCACCGGGGCCTTGAGCTCTCCGGAGGCGACCATTTCGTTGAAGGCGAGGCCCAGCCGGTGCCGGTCGCCCAGCCCCACCCAGCAGATCCGCGCGGGCAGGCCCTGGAAGTGAATGCGCTCACGCGCCATGTCGAGCCAGCGGTGGAGGTGCGGATCGTGGGGGATCAGTTCCTTCACTTTGGCGTCGGTCTTGTAGATGTCTTCCGGATCGCCCGACAGCGCGGCCCAGCGGAACGGGCCGACCCCGCGGCAGAACAGCGGGCGGATGTAAGCGGGCACGAAGCCGGGGAAAGCGAAGGCATCTTTGACGCCCTCATCGAAGGCGACCTGGCGGATGTTGTTGCCATAGTCGGTGGTCGGCACGCCGCGCTTCTGGAATTCCAGCATCGCTTCGACATGGCGGGCCATGCTGGCCTTGGCGGCCTTGGCCACAACCTCGGGCTCGCGCTCGCGCTTGTCGATCCATTCGGCGACCGTCCAGCCGGCGGGCAAGTAGCCGTTGATGGGATCGTGCGCGCTGGTCTGGTCGGTGAGGAGGTCAGGCTTGATCCCCTTCGCCAGCATTGCGGGCAGCACTTCGGCAGCATTGCCGAGCAGACCGACAGAGATTGCGCGTTTTTCGGCGCAAGCCGCATTGATCAACACCATCGCTTCGTCGAGCGTTTCGGCCATGTGATCCAGATAGCCGGTGCGCAGCCGCATCTCGATCCGGCTGCGCTGGCATTCGATCGCGAGGCAGCTTGCCCCGGCCATGGTCGCGGCGAGCGGCTGGGCCCCGCCCATCCCGCCAAGCCCGGCAGTGAGCAGCCACTTGCCCGAAAGGTCGCCACTGTAGTGCTGGCGGCCCATCTCGACGAAAGTCTCATACGTGCCCTGCACGATGCCTTGCGAGCCGATGTAGATCCAGCTGCCCGCAGTCATCTGGCCGTACATCGCCAGGCCCTTGCGATCCAATTCGTTGAAATGTTCCCAATTGGCCCACTTGGGCACCAGGTTCGAATTGGCGAGCAGCACGCGCGGGGCATCGGCGTGGGTCTGGAACACGCCCACGGGCTTGCCCGACTGAATCAGCAGGGTCTGGTCATCCTTGAGGCGCCGCAGCGTCTCGACAATCTTGTCGTACGATTCCCAATCGCGCGCTGCGCGGCCGATCCCGCCATAGACCACCAGCTCCTCGGGCCGCTCGGCAACGTCGGGATGGAGGTTGTTCATCAGCATCCGCAAGGGGGCTTCGGTCAACCAGGAGAGCGCGGTGCGTTCGGTCCCGGTCGCGGGCTTGATCACGCGGCTGTTGTCGAGACGGGTCATGCAGGTGTTCCTTCGGCAAAAGTCAGGCAGGCGGCGATCAGCGCCTGAAGCATGGGGAGAATGGCGGGCGCGGCGTGGAGCTGGCCGGGCCAGTTGGCTTCATCGATCACGGCGGGCTCATCCATGTAGCCGCGCTGGGCGAGCTCCATCTGCACCGCGTGAACGCCGTTAGCGGGCGCGCCATAGTGGCGGGTGGTCCAGCCGCCCTTGAAGCGGCCGTTGGCGATCCATGTCTGGCCGGACTGCTCGCAGACCTCGGCCAGAGCGGACTCCAGCGCCGGATCGCAAGTTGCGCCGCTGTTGGTGCCAAGGTTGAACTGCGGCAGCTCGCCCTCGAACAGGCGCGGAATGCGGCTGCGGATCGAGTGCGCGTCATAGAGTACCACGCGCGGATGGATTGCCCGCAGCCGGTCCAGCTCGGCACGCAGCGCGGCATGGTAGGGATCGAAAAAGGTCCGCCGCCGCCAGTCAATCTCATCCTCTTCGGGATCGAAAGCGCGGTAGAGAGGCTCCCCGTCAAAGGTCGTGGTCGGGCACAGCTCGGTGGTCGCCATGCCGGGATAGAGCGAGACGCCCGAAGGATCGCGGTTGACGTCGATCACGCTGCGGCTGACCTCAGTGGCAATGGTGGTCACGCCCAAATCGCGCACAAAGTCATAGAGCTCCGCGATCCACCAGTCGGCATCGCGCCACGCCAGCCACGGCGAGGCAAAGCGCGGCTCGATCCCGCCCAGCCCGGTACCGCCATGCGGAAAGGCGACGACCAATGGAGCCTCGCCGCGGTGGATGTGGAGCCAGTCGGTCATGCTGCCGCCAACCCAACCTCCGTTCGTGTCGAGCGAAGTCGAGACACTGCGCGCGGCATCTCGACTTCGCTCGATGCGAACGGAGTTAGGTTGAGGGTCATTGGTGAACTCCCGGCAGCTCCTGCCCCACCGCCGCAACCAGCGCGCCAGAGCGGACCAGCGCCTCGGCGGCCTGCATGTCGGGATGGAAATGGCGGTCCTCACCCAGCGCGGGGACCTTGGCGCGGAGCACGGCCCGCGCCGCTTCAAGCCCGGCCGAGGACTTGAGGGGCCCATGAAACTCACACCCCTGCGCCGCTGCCAACAGCTCGATCCCCAGCACCGCTTCGGCATTTCGGACCATGCCCGCCAGCCGCCGCGCGCCGTGGGCGGCCATCGAGACGTGGTCTTCCTGGTTGGCCGAAGTCGGGATCGAATCGACCGAAGCGGGATAGGCCATCTGCTTGTTCTCACTGACCAAGGCAGCGGCGGTGACCTGCGGGATCATGAAGCCCGAATTGAGCCCCGGATGCGCCGTGAGGAAGGCAGGCAGCCCCGACAACGCGGGATCGACCAGCATGGCGATCCGGCGTTCGGCAATGGAGCCGATCTCGCAGACCGCCAGCGCGATCATGTCGGCAGCGAAGGCCACCGGCTCGGCGTGGAAATTGCCGCCCGACAGCGCGGTGTCATCTTCGGCGAAGATCAGCGGATTGTCCGACACACCGTTGGCTTCGGTCAGCAGCGTAGTCGCGGCCTGGCGCAGCACGTCGAGCGCGGCGCCCATCACTTGCGGCTGGCAGCGCAGGCAATAGGGATCCTGCACGCGCGGATCGTCCACGGCATGGCTGGCCCGGATCGCGCTGCCCGCCATCAGTTCGCGAAGCGCCGCGGCGGTTTCGATCTGGCCCTTGTGGCGGCGCAAGGCATGGATGCGCGGATCGAACGGGGTGTCGCTGCCCTTGGCCGCCTCGGTCGAAAGCGCGCCGGTGACCAGCGCGGTCTGGTAGAGCCGTTCGGCAGCGAACAGCCCGGCGAGCGCATTGGCGGTCGAGAACTGGGTGCCGTTGAGCAAGGCCAGTCCTTCCTTCGGCCCCAAGACCAACGGCGCGAGGCCCGCCTTGGCCAGCGCCTCGGCAGCAGGCAACCGCTCCCCGGCAAAGTCGATTTCCCCAACCCCGATCATCGCCGCGGTCATGTGGCTGAGCGGGGCGAGGTCGCCGCTAGCGCCAACCGAGCCCTGGCACGGCACCAAGGGGGTCAGCCCTTGCACCAGCATCGCCTCGAGCAGCGCCACGGTCTCAGGCTGCACCCCGCTCGCGCCCTGGGCGAGGCTGGCGAGTTTGAGCGCCATCATCAGCCGCACCACCGGCACCGGCGAGGGCTCGCCCGTCCCCGCTGCGTGGCTCAGCACGATATTGCGCTGGAGCAAGGCCAGCTCGTCATCGGCGATCCGCACCGAGGCGAGTTTGCCGAAGCCGGTGTTGATCCCGTAGACCGGCTCACCCCGCGCCAGAATCCGCGCCACGGCAGCGGCGCTCCCGGCAATCAAAGGCGCGCAGGCAGGATCCAGCCGCGCGGGCGCGCCATCGTAAATGGCCTGCCATTGGGCCTTGGTCACATTGCCTGGATCAAGCACAATCATTGTCCGCTCCACACACGCGCATGGAGCGGATTGGCCCCGATGCGATAGACCAGCTCGGCCGGGTCTGCGATGGTCCACACGGCGAGATCGCAGCTCTTGCCCACTTCCAGCGTCCCGCATTCAGCGCCCAGGCCCAGCGCCAGGGCAGCGTTGCGGGTGACGCCGGCGAGGCACTCGGCGACGGTCAGGCGAAAGCAAGTCGCGGCCATGTTCATCGCCAGCAGCAACGAGGTCAGCGGGCTGGTGCCGGGGTTGCAATCGGTCGCCACAGCCAGGGGCACGCCCGCTTCGCGCAGCAGGCCGACCGGCGGCTGGTGGCTCTCGCGGCAGAAGTAATAGGCGCCGGGCAGCAGCATCGCGACGGTCCCGGCCTGGGCCATCGCCGCCACGCCCGCACTATCGAGATGCTCGAGATGGTCGGCGGACAGCGCCCCATACCGCGCCGCCAGCGCCGCACCGTGGAGGTTGGAAAGCTGCTCGGCATGGAGCTTGACCGGCAGGCCCAGCTCGCGCGCTTTCACGAACACCCGCTCGATCTGCGCTGGCGAAAAGCCGATCCCCTCGCAGAACCCATCAACCGCATCGGCGAGGCCCTCGGCGGCGACTGCGGGGAGCATTTCCTCGCAGACCAGGTCGATATAGCCATCGGCATTGCCGGCGAATTCGGGCGGCAGCGCGTGCGCGCCAAGGAAGGTGGTGACCACGCGCACAGGCCGGACCTCGCCCAACCTCCGCGCCGCGCGCAGCATCCGGAGTTCGGTTTGGGTGTCGAGCCCATAGCCGCTCTTGATCTCGATCGTGCCCAGCCCTTCGGCCAGCAGCTGGTCGAGCCGGGGAAGCGCCGCCGCGACCATCTGCTCGACCGAAGCGGCGCGGGTCGCGCGCATGGTCGAAACGATCCCGCCCCCGGCCCGCGCGATCTCCTCATAACTGGCGCCTTGCAGCCTGAGCTCGAACTCGCGTGCGCGGCTGCCCATGTGGATCAGGTGGGTGTGGGCGTCGATCAAGGCCGGGGTGATCCAGCGGCCCTGGCAATCGGCGGTCTGGGAAGTGTCGAACGCAGGGGCATCGGCTGCGGAGCCGGCCCAGGCGATCCGCCCGTCCTTCGCCGCGACCACGCCCGCTGCAACCGGCGCGGCACCGGGCACCGAAGTCAGCAGCTTGGCATTGGTCCAGACCGTATCGACGCGCATGCGCTCTCCCCAAGAGTCGCGAATATGTATAGACATATTGAAGCATCTGTATAGAGTGTTTTGCGACAAGGCGGATGAGGCCAAGTTTGGTCCCAATCCTCCTCCGTCACCCTGAACTTGTTTCAGGGTCCATTGTGCCGATGGCCCGGATCCTGCCGGAGAAGCGCATAGGTCGCAGCCTTGCTTTTATCAGGCACTGGCCTGTCAAACCGAGGGATGGACCCTGAAACAAGTTCAGGGTGACGGGTTTGGTTGAGGTTGAGTAATTTGCTCAGAGGTGAAGCGCGCATGACCCAGGCCCTGCACTTTTCCGAAGCATTGCTCCCCACTGGCTGGGCGCGCGATGTGCGTGTCGAACTGGCGGACGGACGCTTCGCCCGGATCGAACCAAACACCGCCGCCCAACCCGGCGACCAGCGCCACAAGGTCGCCCTGCCCGGCCTGCCCAACCTCCACTCCCACGCCTTCCAGCGCGGCATGGCGGGCATGGCCGAACGGCGCGGCAGCTCTGCCGACAGCTTCTGGACCTGGCGCGAGGCGATGTACCATTTCCTTGACCGGATGGAGCCGGACGACGTCTTGGCGGTGGCGGCGATAGCCTATGCCGAAATGCTCGAAAGCGGGTTCACCCGGGTCGGCGAATTCCATTACCTGCACCACGATCCCAAAGGCGCGGCCTATGCCGGACCCGGCGCAGCGATGGCCGAGGCGGTGGCCGAAGCCGCGCGCGAAACCGGCCTGGCGATGACCCTGCTGCCGGTGTTCTACGCCCACGCCGATTTTGGCGGCGCCCCGCCCAAGCCGGGGCAGCGGCGGTTTATCTGCAATCTCGACTCGTTTGCGAAGCTCCACGAAGCCAGCGGCGCCGCGATTGCCGGTCTGCCGGGTGCCGTGTTGGGCCTCGCCCCGCATTCACTGCGCGCGGTGACGGCGGAGGAGCTGGCCGCGCTGCTCACCGCGCATCCCACCGGTCCGGTCCACATCCACGCGGCCGAGCAGACTGGCGAGGTTGAGGCGAGCCTCAAATTCAGTGGCCAGCGCCCGGTCGAATGGCTGCTGAACAACAAGCCGCTCGATGAGCGTTGGTGCCTGATCCACGCCACCCACACGACCGAGGCCGAAGCGAGCGGCATGGCGCAGCGCGGCGTGGTCGCGGGGCTGTGCCCGGTGACCGAAGCCAACCTGGGCGACGGGGTGTTCCCGGCGGTCCACTATCGCGGCGAAGGCGGCCGCTTTGGCCTCGGCACCGATTCGAACGTGCTGATCGACGCCGCCGAGGAGCTGCGCTGGCTGGAATATGTCCAGCGCCTCACCCACCGGCGCCGCAACCTGCTCGCCTCAGGCAGCGAGGCCAGCACCGGGGGCGACCTGTTCCGCGGCGCGCTGACGGGCGGTTCGCAGGCACTGGGCGCAGCGGCGGGGCTGGCCGAAGGGCTGGCAGCAGACTTCGTCACGCTTGACGCTGCGCACCCCGCGCTGGTCGGCGCACAAGGCGATGGCTGGATCGACCGCTGGATCTTCGCCGCGCGCGGCGGCGCGGTCGATGGGGTCTGGCGCGCGGGGCGCCAGGTGGTCAGCGGCGGGCGGCATGTGGCGCGCGATGCGATCGCCGCGCGCTATCGCACCACACTGACGCAGCTTCTGACATGAACTTCCTCCACACCATCACTTCCCCCCTCCCCGGCGGGGAGGGGTTGGGGGTGGGGGAGCGAGGCCGCCAGGCCTCGCGTCAACGCCAGCGTAGAACCCCCACCCCAACCCCTCCCCAGCGGGGAGGGGCTTAATGAAAGCACCGCCGCTCAGCGAACGGATCCGCGCCAGCATCGAGGCCCGGATCCTCTCGGGCGAATGGCCGCCGGGTCACCCTGTTCCGGGCGAGGCCGAGCTCGCTGCGCAGTATGGCTGCGCGCGAATGACCGCCAACAAGGCGCTGTCGGCGCTGGCCCACGCCGGGCTGGTCGAACGGCGCCGCCGCGCCGGAACCTTTGTGGCGCGTCCGCGCAGCCAGTCGATGGTGCTCGAAATCGCCGACCTCGCCGCCGAAGTCACCGCGCGCGGCGATGCCTATGCCTGGCGGCTGACCAGCCGCACGCAGGCCCGCTCGGACGCGCTCGGCAGTCTTGGCGACGTGCTCGAGATCGAAGGCGTGCACCTCGCAAACGGCGTGCCGCTGGCCTTCGAGCGCCGCCTGGTCAAACTGGCCGAAGTCCCCGCCATCGCCGCGGCCGACCTCGCGCAAGTGGCCCCCGGCACCTGGCTGCTCGCCCACGCCCCCTGGACCGAAGCCGAAAACCGCATCAGCGCCCAGGCCGCCCCGTCAGAAGTCGCCAAGGCGCTCGGCCTGCCCAAGGCCAGCCCCTGCCTCACCGTCGAACGCCGCACCTGGCGCGGCGACGCGCCAGTGACGCTGGTGCGGCAGTATTACGTGGCAGGCGCGTGGGAATTTGTGGCGCGGTTTGGGGCCAAGGGGTGATCGAGGGATCACAGGTTGACGCGTTGCCAGATCGTGCTGTCATTGCTGTCGTTGAATCAAGAAACGTGCCGGTTCAGCTACAGAAATCTGCTCGGATTGAGAGGCCGGTCCTGAAATCTGACTTCATAGTGCAGATGAGGACCGGTTGATTGTCCGGTCGATCCAACCTGGCCAACGCGTTGCCCCGAGCGAATTTCCTGCCCTGCCTGAACGTCAAGGCTGGACATGTGCCCGTAAACGGTCGTGTAACCACCGCCGTGATCCACCACCACACACCATCCCAATCCGCCGCACCATCCCGAGACCGCGACCATTCCCGCTGCTGTTGCAGAGACCGTCGTTCCGGTGGAAGCGGTCAGGTCGATCCCGGAATGAAAGCGGGTGCCGCCAAGGATCGGATGTGAACGCAGCCCAAAGCCGCCTGACATGCTGACGGCCCTGACCGGAAATCCTGTGGGAACCGAGACCGCTCCACTCCACCGGAAATTTCTTGCAGGCGATAGTCCCGTTCCCTTGCCAAGCGCGATCCTGATGGGGTTTCCTTCCAGATCAAGCGCACGTCCGAACCTGATCGGGCTGGCTGAAAAGGGCGCCGATGCGTCTTCCGCCTCGCTGCCTGCCGAAATGGATAGTCCCGTAGATCCAAGCTGATTGGCCAACCCGGCTCCAGCCATGATTTCCGCGGGCTTGGCGGGCAGCTTGGCCGGCACTCCACGTTCTGGTGCTTGAGCAACAGCCGGGGCCGCCGCAATCAGCGATACAGCCACAGCGAAACCGCGGCACCGCAGGCTGGACCACGCCAGGATCATGGTGCGACCCAGGCCGCAACGACAGCGCCGGTGGCGATGGCCAGACCGAACGGAATTTTGGCAAAGTCGCTGTCGGGATCGGCCTGCACACCCCGGCCCGAAAGGCGCGACATGGCGATCCAGAAGCTGGCCAGGAGCAATCCTGCCAGCGACACTCCTGCCAGCAGATAGGCCCAGGAATCGATCCCGAACCAGGCCGAAACTGCGGCATAGTATTTGACATCTCCGCCGCCGATCACGCCGAGTGCGTAGAGGCCCAGCCCCCCGGTCAGGGCGGCCAGCACATGAAGCAGATTGCCGATAACGCTGGCTGGCCCTGCTTCGATCGCAGCAACCACCAGTCCAAGCATCGCGACCGACATGGTCATGGCATTGGGCAAGCGCCGGAACCGCAGATCACTCCACGCCGCATAGACCCCGCTGCCGATCAGCAGGGGCAAGGCAAGCCCCGTTCCGCTCACAATTTTCCCTTCTCCTGCGCTTCCTTGCTTTCTTGCGCTTTGGGTCTTGCCGGGATCTGGTTCGCAGCAACCGGCAGGATGACGGTCTTGGGCTTGCCCCTTGCCTCGACAGGACTGGCTGCCGCCGGGTCAGCGGAGGCAGCGGAACCCGCATTTGCAGGCAGCGCTTGCTGGCTCGCTGCCATTTCAACTGGCTGCTTCGTGCGACTTCCGGTTTGGGGCAAGCGAGCCTTGCGGCAGGAATCGTCTGTGGCGGCCTGCGCTTTGGTCCGGCAGGGTCTGGATTGACCATCGCTCGCCAGGTCAGTCCGGCCAGCCGGGCCTGGTACAGTCACCAGCGTAAACTGCCCGTTGCTATCCCGTTGGAGCTTGCCAGCGCTCTGCACGCGGCTTGCCGCCAGCGCAGATTGGAGCGGTGGCTGCGGTGCGGCCTCCGCTTGGGCTGCCCTGGCCCGGCGTTGCTTTTCCAATACCGCAGCGAATTCCGGCGATTCGAGAAGTAGCGCGTAGTTGCGCGCGAAGACCGAATTGCCAGGGGCTCCCATCACTGCCTTCTTGAAGAAGCGATAGGCCAAATCGGGGCGATCAAGGCGAGCATATGCAACGCCGAGGCCATTGTAGGCGGGCGCCGGCTCTTCGCCTGTCGCAATGGCCAGGTTGAAAGCCTCGATAGCCAGGCCGTTGTTCCCGCCCCGCAGAAACTCTGTGCCGCGCTGCGTATAGAGCGCGTTGTTCTGTTGCTGGGCCTTGGCGTCGGATTTGCCGTTCTTGGCGAACAGCAGCTGATTGAAAGTCTGGCAGCCAGAGAGCAATGACATCGCCCCTATCGCCATGACCACATTGGTTAGAGTCTTGGACATTTCACCCTCCCATCGCCGGAACCAGATTCCGAAGCACACGAATTATCGCGGGCAGCATCAGCACGCCGATCATCGTCGGAAGCATGCAGGTGACCAGCGGAATGGACAGCAGCACCGGCAGGCGGTGCGCCTTCTCTTCGGCGCGCATCCGCCGCCGTTCGCGCATCTCGGACGCATAGATCCTCAAGGTGTTGCCGATCGAGGAGCCAAGTCGGTCCGATTGGATCAGCAAGGTCGCGAAAGAGCGGATTTCATCGATCCCGGCATCGTCCGCCATCCGCCGCAGCGCCTCTTCGCGGGTTGCCCCGGCGCGCAAGCGCAAATTTGCCGAGACCAACAGCTGGGCGACCAGCGGATGCGATACCGCCATCTCGTGCGCGACACGGTCAAGCGCGCCTTCAAGGCCAAGTCCGGCCTCGACACAGATCAGCATCAAGTCGAGGCAATCGGGGAAACCGTTGGTTATCGCCTCGCGCCGCCGGTCGGCCCTGGCTCGAACGAACAGGGCCGGCAGATAGACCCCCGCCACCGCGCAGATTGAGCACACCACATAAAGCCGGATGATCGAAATCTGGCTGCCGAGGGCCAGTGAAATCACCACAAACAGCGTGGGCAGGGCAAGGACCAGGATCAACCGGATCAAGTTGAACAGGCGCGGCGCAAGCGGGGATTCGAAGCCCGCTGCGCGCAGCCGTTCGCGCAGCGCGTCGGCTTTGGTGTCGCCAAGATTGAGTCCGGCACGCTCGATCCGTTCGACAATCGTCGCCCAGGCACCATTGTTGCGCCGCTGCAAATCGGGCTGGCTGGCGATGACTGTCGCTGAGCCTGACAGCGCCTTGATCCGCCCGCGGACAGCAATCCTGCGGTCCAGATAAGACAGGACGATGATCGAGCCGACCACTACGAAGGCAAACAGGAAGATCAGCACCAGATAGCGTGCGAATGGAGAGGAGACGATCGCGTCCATGCCCGTCAGACCTTCAGATCGATCATGCGGCGGATCGTCAAGACACCGATCGCATAGAGAATGAGCAGGCCGGTAAAGCCATAAACGAAGATCGGATCGGCAGCGACCGCCAGGTAGAAACCGGGATTGATCAGAAACAGCAGGCTGACCGTAAAGACCGGCAGGACGGTTAGCATCCAGCCGCTCATCCGCCCTTCGCTGCTCAGCGCCCGGACCTTCATGAACATGCTCATCCGGTCACGGATGACGGTGGACAGATTGGCCAGAACTTCCGCAAGGTTGCCGCCGGTTTCGCTCTGGAGCGAAATCGAGACAACAAACATGCGCATGTCCTGCAGATCCCAGCGATCGGCCATGTCCATCAAGGAATCCGTCAGCGTCGCGCCATATGTGACCTCATCGGCGACCATCCCGAACTCGGAACCGATCGGATCTTCCATTTCGGTCGTCAGCAGATCGATCGCCGAGGCAACCGGATGACCGGCCCTGAGCGCGCGCGTAAAGACATCGAGCGCAATCGGGAACTGCTCTTCCATTCGGCGCCGCCGCTTCTCCTTGCGGCGATAGACGAACATGAAGGGCAGGGCGACAGTTACCGCCAGACTGACGATTGTCGCCAGTTCGATCATGCCTGCGTTAAGGCGCTGATCGATCGACCAGGCGAACAGCAGGATTGCGCTGACCAGCCCAAGAAAGGACAATGCCGAAGCGGTCAGCAAGGTCCTCGGCGCAAACGGTATGTCTGCAATTCTAACCATGCGCTGAAAGCGAAAATAGAGCCGCTGCGAAAGACCCGGATTGGCACCCAGCCGGTTGGGCACGCCTTTGCGCAGGATTTCGCCCGCGCCTTCGGTGGTGAGGCCTGACTTGAGCAGTGTCAGGCGGTGATTGACCGCCTTGGTCTGGGCCCGGCGATTGAGCTGGCTGCGAAGCAATGCTTGCGAGGCCAGGAACACGCTGGCGAAGACCACCAGCAAGACCAAAAGACGGGTAATGATCGCAGTCATGTGTCGGACAAGTCCACACCCGGCGAAAACAACGCCGGGTCGAGATTGACTCCGTGCGACGCCAGCTGTGCCGCGAATTTGGGCCGGATGCCCGTCGCTTCGAAACGGCCCAGAACGTTCCCGGCTTCGTCCCGCCCGGTCATGTGGTAGCGGTAGATTTCCTGCATGGTCACCACTTCGCCCTCCATGCCGGTCAGTTCGGACAGGCTGACAAGTTTGCGTTTGCCGTCGGCCAGGCGGGCGATCTGGATCACCACATTGATTGCCGAAGCAATTTGCGCGCGGGTCGATCGCGCGGGAATGTCGATTCCGCTCATTCCGATCATCTGTTCGATGCGCGAAAGGGCATCGCGCGGCGTATTGGCATGGACCGTGGTCATCGAACCGTCATGGCCGGTATTCATGGCCTGAAGCATATCGAATGCTTCTCCTGCCCGGCATTCGCCCAGGATGATCCGGTCGGGCCGCATGCGCAGCGCGTTCTTGACCAGATCGCGCTGGGTCACTTCGCCGCGCCCCTCGATATTGGCCGGGCGGGTTTCAAGCCTGGCGACATGCTCTTGCTGAAGCTGGAGTTCGGCCGAATCCTCGATGGTGACGATGCGCTCGTGCGGGTCGATGAACGACGACAAGGCATTGAGCAATGTGGTCTTGCCCGAGCCGGTGCCGCCCGAAATGATCACGTTGAGCCTGGCTGCAACCAAAGCCTGGAGCACCACCACAACCTTGGAGGGAATCGAGCTGTACTGGACCATTGTCTGCAAGCTGATCGGGATCTTGGAGAACTTGCGGATCGAAAGTAGCGAACCGTCGATTGCCAGCGGTGCGACGATTGCATTGACGCGCGAGCCATCGGCCAGGCGCGCGTCAACGAAGGGCGAGGATTCGTCGATCCTGCGGCCCACTGCCGACACGATCTTCTGAATGATCCTCAGCAGGTGCCGCTCGTCCTGAAAACGCGTCCCGACCCGCTCGAGCAGTCCGCGCCGCTCGACGAACACTGTGTCGTGTCCATTGACCAGGATGTCAGTGATTGTCTGGTCCTTGAGCAAGGGCTCAAGCGGGCCGAGGCCGAGCAGTTCGTCCAGAACATCGTCGATCAGGGTTTGGCGTTCGACCCGGTTCAGCGCAGTCCCACCAAGACTGAGCAGATCGGTGATGACCTGCCCAACCTCGGTTGCGATCTTGTCGCGCGGCAAAGTGTCAAGGACCGCAAGATTGATCCGTTCGAGCAATTGGCGATGAATGTGGACCTTGAGGTCCAGCATGCTTTCCGTGCGGGCCTCATCCCGGCTTTCGGGAACGGCTGGAGCTTCTGCTTGAACAGGCGCAGATGGTTCATCGACGGCTTTGATCTGCGCGGCTCGTTTGACGTTCCACACGGTCAATTCTCCTGAAACGACAGGCGACCCAGCAGGTCGGCAGCAATGGCATTCACATCGGCATTGAACTTGCTCTTGCGGCTGACTTGCTGGACCAGCAGGCCCTGGGTCTGGGCCGACGCGAGGTATTGGTCATCACGTGCAACGGTCCCGAGCACCTGACTGTGCAAGGTCTGATCCACGTCGGAAAGGTCGATTGATCCGAACAGCCGGCGCTCAACCCGGTTGACCACAATCCCCACCTTCTTGGGGTCAATCCCGACTTCGGAAAACAGCTGCAGCAGCCGCTTGGCCTGCCGCAGACTGTTGACGCCCAGCTCGACAACAATGATGATCAGTTCGGACATCGAGACGGCCGACACCGACCAGTTGGTCCAGCAGGCCGGCAAATCCAGCACCAACCCGGCATGCTGTTGGCGCATCATGGTCAGAACCCTGAGCACCTGATCGGTCTCGACGCTCTCGAGCGGCTCGATCCGGTCGGGCGCGGCGTAGACCGCCACTTCCGCGTGCGCGGTACGCTCGAGCGAACGCAGCAGATCGCTGTCGAGCCGCTCGTTCGCCTGGAGAAGTTCCAGAACCGAACCGGCACCGGCAATGCCCAGATAGTCGGCGACCATTCCGGACTGCAAATCAAGATCGACAAGCGCCACGCGCCGCTTGCCCGCGAGTTGTTCCGCCAGGTTCACGGCAAGATGAGTTGCGATCGAAGTCGAACCGCTGCACCCGGTCGAACCCAGCACCGAGATGACCGGGGCCAGACCAGCTTGCTGGTTCACCTGCCGGCGCCCAAGCTCGATGGTCCGGGCGGCAACATCCAGAACCTCTTCGATCCGGAAGGGCAGCGAGACGATGTCGGCCACGCCTTCGTGCACCAGCGTCCGCATCAAGGGCACCGAGGCATCGGCAATCGCGGCAATTCTCGGGAGATCTGGAAAAACGCGGCCCAGTTCGGTCAGCCGTCCGATCGAGGCAGGCGAAGCCTGATCGACTTCGACCACGATCACCTTGGCGTCAGCCAGCAGGTTGAGCGGGATGGGATCTTCGCTCTGGCAAGCAAGCAAGGTGGGGCCCGCCCCGTCAGCCGAGAAATCAGCTTGCGGAATCGTGGCAAGAACCTCTGGCGACGCGACAATCAGCAAACCTTCGCACGCCTTCATGCCTGTCCCTCTGTTAGCAAATCTGTTGAATTCTTCAGTTCCCATTTTTCCCGACCTAGTTTGAGGATGTCCCGCTGCCATCCTCCATTGGCAGCGTGTAGGCGAAGCCTGGCATGTCCACCGTCCCGCCGAACACGAAGGCGGTAAACGGCGCGAACTCCAGATTGCGCAGGCTGACCGTGGTGAGCGGCGCTACGTCGGGTCCGTTGGGGTCGCCAGAAAACCCCAAACCCGACCAGCTGTAAGTCACCACCACGTTTTCCGGCCCGATGTCCGGATTTATCTGGGCCATGCGTGCGGCCAACCGGTTGAACGCCGCGCTGCTGGCCGTAAGCGGGAAGTTGCAGGTCCCGCCGCTCTTGCAGCGGCACCCGGAGCTGTCGCACTCGACCCCCGGGAACGTCGCGGCATTGACGGTTGTCCCCTGCGGAACGCCTGAACCCGTCGCAAAGCTGTAAGTGATCAAGCCACTGGGGATCATGTCGGTCGTCACCGCCCAGCGGGCCCCGACCTGGGTGGCCTTCTCCGCCATGCTGAGAGCCCAGGCATATCGGCCGATATCGATCGAACCGAACAGCAGGATCAGCAGCAGCGGCAGCACCAGAGCGAACTCCGCCGCCGAAGCGCCCCGGCTATCGCCGAGCAGATGGCGAAGCCGCTTCATAGCCCGATCACCGGACTTTGTGCAGCGGCACCGATCCGGATCGTCGAGCTGGTGAAACCCAGCGCGCCCATCAGCGGCTGATAGTTGAACACCGTGCTGACCCGGATCACCGGGGCGTTTCTGCCCGTCGCCTCATAGATTCCGCCAACTTCCGGAACGCAAGTGACACTTACTGTGATGTCACTATCGGTCCAACCGGTTACGGCCGTGGTGCCGCCGCTGAGCTGCCCGGTCCGGGCCAGGTTCTTGATGGTTGGGATGCTGCCAGTGAAGGTTGCCGCCGGGCAGGCATAAAAGATGCGATCGAGCCGCGCGGCATACCTTGATGCATCGCGCACGCCCTTGATCACCCGGTGCTCGCAAATCGCGTAGTAGGCGCCTTCGAAAGTCGCGAACAGCAGCGCCAGCGCAACCGGCAGGATCAGCACCATCTCGGCCGCAGCCGCTCCGCTGCTGTCCTTCAGGATATGGCGCAGCCCCGGCATGGTCATAGCACCAGATACGGCACGTCGCGGCGGATCAGCTGTGCCGCGTTGGAGCCGCCGCCCAGCTTGGTGGCACCAACCACTTCGACATAAACGTCGCTGGCTTCGGTGATCAGCGTGCTGCCCTGCTGGCGCCGCAGCGAGGGTTCGACCAGGAAGACATCGATCCAGTTTACCGGACGGATCGGGTTTGACAGGTTTTGCGTGGCGCAGTTGACAACCGCAACCGAAATCACCCGGCGATCGGCGCCAACCCCGCCCACCGGAATGCCGGGAGTAACGCAGTATGGTTGTGACTGCACCTTGAACCCGCCACTCAAGTTTTGGGTCTGAAGCCGGGTCGACGAATTGGCTGCCTCATAGCGGTAAACCTGGTAACGGGTCGGCGTGGCTGTCCCGAATGTGGCCGCTATGTCGAAGCTGGGGTTATAGTTCAGGTTGTTGGTCCTGAAATAGGCATTACGGTCCCAGGTGCCGTTCCCGATCCGCCCATCGGTACAGCTTCCGGTCGGGCTGACCGCATGGCAGATGTCACGCGGATAGCCCATCGGCGAGGTTGCGGCGATCTGGGCATTGGTAAGTGCCGCAACCGAAGGTGGAAGGTACGGCTGGGGTGCAACTTGCCAGCCGCTGCCGTTGCCGTTGGTGAAAGCGCAGTTGTTGTTGCCCTTGAGGACCACATCCTTGCGGGCATTGTCCGACGGCGGACACAGGCTGCCATTCGCGCTGCAGGTCTGGTTGATGCCCCCGCCATAGATATCGAACCGCGTGTTGAGCGCATCGAGCACGGTGATCTGTTCGCCGGTCTTGGTCTCGATCGAATCGACGCTGACGCAGTCACCGGGAATATCAACTCGGCCCAGAACGTCCCTGACGGCATTGGCACCGTTGCCGGCATTGGTTTGCAGATAACCGAAATTGCCGCTGCCATAGGTCGATCCGCCATCGTTGGCGGTGAGGCGGACGCCCTTGCCGATGTAGTTCGCAACCGTGAAGAGCGGATCGGAACCCTCATTGGGATTGCACATGAAGACCGGGGGCACCTTGCACACCGACGATCCCAGCCCGGCCATCGCGCCCGCGCCGACGGAACCATAGATCAGCCCCGCGATCGGCGTGAAGGCATAGTTCACGCTGCGCGAATCCACCCGCACTTCGATAAAGCGGGCGTTGGAATCGTTGGTCGCTGCAGAAGTCCTGTCCTTGTTCTGCCAGAACCTGACACTGCCCGAAGCATCGCAGCCCGGTTCGGATGGCAGGGTGATTGAATGCCCGGAATTGGCGACGACAGTCGTGTTGGTCACCAGCGAAATCGCCCGCGCGGCTGCCCGCGAACAGGCACCGCTTAGTCCGTTGAGCTGCGTGGCCCCGGCCAGCGCCGCCTGATCCGCGCCGTTCTGCAATTCACTGTCCATCGCCATCAGCCGGCCATAGTCGAACCCGACTCCGGCGATGACGATCAGTCCGGTCAGCGCCAGCGCATAGGTTGCTGCTACTGCGCCCCGCTCGTTTCGTACCAGGTCATTTAACGCCGCGCCGCCCATGTCATACCTCTGCCACCCGCTCAGTTGCCGTCACTGCCAGCCGAAGCGGCACCGCTGCCGCCCTGGCGGCCGAGGTTGCCGATGATCTGGCGGTCGGGCAGCTTGGTCTTGCCGGTGCGATAGCGCTCGATCGCCTGGGCGATCACATCGCCATCGGTCGCGGCGAAAGGTGTGTCGTATTCGGGGTTGGGATTGATCACCTGCGCCGCCAGGGTCTGGCGATAGGCCTCACCAAAATTGTCCTTCCCCGCCAGGGCGGTCTGACCGGTGCTGGCGCAGCCGGTCAGGCCCAGCGCCAGTCCGGTCAGCACGATCAAGCGGTTGCGATCAGAAGCCATAGCCGTCGTCCTTTTTCGGTGGGGTTTTGCTTTCCGCATCTCCGGCCGGCGGTTTGGCACCGGACGGGGCAATCGGAGGCAGTGGCTGCGGTTGATAGGGCTGGCCAAGCAGGAACGTCTCGACATCGTTGGGGTCCTTGACCCGGTCGGTCGGCAAACGAACCTGGCTGGGCTTGATCGGCGCGACCAGCCGCGGCGTGACGATGATCAGCAGTTCGGTTTCGCCCTTCTGGTAACGGGTCGAACGGAACAGGGTGCCGAGGATCGGGATCGAGCCGAGCACCGGCAATTGCGAAATGTTGACCTTGGTGTCCTGCTGCAGCAGCCCGGCAATCGCAAAGCTCTCACCATCGCGCAGTTCCAGCGTGGTGCTGACCCGGCGCGTGCGCAGCCCCGGAACCGTGATGCCGTTCAGCGTTAGCGAGGCTGAAGGATCGATCTCGCTCACTTCGGGAGCAACGATCATGTTGATCGTGTTGTCGGTCAGAACGGTCGGGGTGAAGGCCAGGCTAACCCCGAAGGTCTTGAACTCGACCGTGAAGGTCGCGCTGCCATTGGCGCCGGATCTCCCACTTTGGGCGACCGGGATCGGAAATTCACCACCAGCCAGAAACGAGGCCTTTTCGCCCGACAGCGCGATCAGCGTCGGCTTGGCCAGAGTCCGCGCCATGCCTTTCGATTCCAGAGCGTTGAGTACCCCCTGGAGGCTGAGGCTGCCAAGCGTGAGGGTCTGGGTAAAGACCCCGGCCTGGCCGGTAATCTGGTCGAGCTTGAGCACGCCGAGACCGCTGGTCGGATCCGGCACCAGGCTTGCCCCATTGCCGGTGACCGAACCGAACGAGCCATTGCGGGATGAACCGAATGCGCTGACCCCGAATTCCTTGCCCGAGCTCTTGTCAACTTCCGCGAAAGTGACTTCCAGCATGACCTGCTGGCTGGAGCCGACGCTGATCAGGTTGACCACGCGGTCGTTCGAACTGTCGATGCCGCTTTTGGCGTCGCTGCTCTTGCGGATGCCCTTGTCGTCGTAGTCACCGACATAGGTCCGCGCCAGCTGCACCGCCCGATCGGCGGCGGCCGGGCTGGAAACCATGCCCGTCAGCACGATCGAATCGTTGGAGATGTGGGCCTGGATATCTTCGCCCGGGACCAGGATCTTGAGCTGGCTCTGCAAGGTTTCGATATCGGGTCCGACGGCCACGTCCATCACCGCGATGACCCGGCCGCGAGCGTCATACAGCGTCAGGCTGGTCGTGCCGATCCGCTTGCCCAGCACATAGATCGAGCGATCGGTCAGCGGCAGGATATCGGCGATCTGGTCATTGCCGATCATCGCCTTGGCGATCGCCCGATCGGCATTGACGACCTGGCTCTTGTTGACCGGAACCGTCAGCGTTCCGGCATGCAACACCTGGCCCGAGGTGGCAGGGCCGGTCTGCGCCGGCGCCGCCAGCGGCAGGGCCGCAGCCACGCAGGCAAGCGCAACGCACGTGGTCAGGAACCTAGAAGCCATGCAGAATACCTTCTTCGCTGGACCTGGTGCCGCGCACGACAGTCATCGACGGGCCGGTTGGCATTGGCCGGGATTGCGGCGCGCCGCCCGGCATCGGCGGGCGATAGGCCGCCATCGCCGGGGCCGGGCGTGCAGTCACCACACTGTTGCGGCGATCGGGAATGAAGTAGCGGCTGGCCGAGATATCGCGCCCGATCACGGTTCCGCGCGAACCGGTGGTGGTATCGGCGACATTGCGCAGCGCCAGCGTCAGGACGCCAAGCTGTCCGGCCAGGGCCAGCTTCTGTGCGCCATAGGTATCGACCTGAAGCGTCGCGGTCTTGCCGACCGCGGGATCGGTCTTGTTCTCATCGGATACCTGGTCGATCCCCAGCACCGGCACTGATTCAAGTACGACATCGGTCATCTTGTCGGTATCCTGAGCGCCTTCGCCCGGAATTTTGCGGGTGACCAGCACATCGACAACATCGCCTGGCCGGATGAACCCGCCAGCTCCGGTAATTTCGCTGATCGGGACCGAAAAGGCCAGTTGACCCACCGGCAGGTTGGCCGACAGTGTGGCCCGGCCGTTTGCTCCAGAAACCTTGGATGCCAGGATCGGTTCGCCCGAAATGATCGGGCGCAGCGCGACGCGCGCTTTGGTGGCTTCCTCGATCGAAGTGAAAGCGCCGCTTGGCACCGAATTGGCCGGCCAGTTGACCAGCCGGACATTCTGGCTGGATACCGGCGTGCCAAACGCCAGATCCTGACTGGCCACCACCACCCGGACCATCCGGTTCGCTTCGGCGATCTGTTCCTGGCGTTTTTCAACGCCGCTGAACACGCCGTTGACGAACAGCACCGCAATCAGCCCGATCAGGACTGCGCCGGCAACGATCAGCAAATTTCTTGACTGCATATGCCCCCCACATCGGCCGCCTGGCTTGGCGGCAATTCGACTGGGTGCCAGATTGGACCGGCACCCAGTCGCAATGTGCCTTAGAGCACTTGGTCGATGATGGTGGTGGCGCGGCCCATCGCGTCCGAGATCGCCCCGCCCAGCAAACCTGCAGCAACGGCGATACCGCCACCGACCACGGCCAGGATCAGAGCATATTCGGCGGCAGCAGCGCCCTTTTCGTCACGGCGCAGAGCCTTGATCAACTTCAACATGGTAACTTCCCCTAATCACTCGCCCAGAGAGATTCCGGGCTACGTTTGATTGAAGTCGTCCGTGCCAAGGCAAGGGCGACTATCTCCGCGGGGCAAATTGAATTCGGCGCGACCCACTTGGTTTTGATGCAATCGCACCGAACCAGTTTGCGCTCGATATCCACGGGACGCCTTTAGAGTGTCACACTAACGGCCTTGGTCAACGTGATTCTCATCACGCCGGGCAATTTCGATTTTTGGGCATAATTTGCAATATGTTGGGTCCGCAAATAGGTTAATTCGTCAGGTTAACGTAGGGCCTCATGGTTGTAAAAACGCGACAGGGTAGGCCGCGAATCGGATGGCCGTGCTGCGTTGCGGTAATGGCTTGTTAACCAAGAGGCTTCACGCTCGAGTTGGGTTCATGGGTCAAGCGGAGCAGGCGATGCTGTATCATTTCGAGAGTGTGGCGGGACTGGCCCGCACGGGGAGTGACCGGCTGCACCGTGAAAGCTTGCGCATTGGCCGCTTTATCGAACGCCACATAGCCGCGATGATTGCCGGGTGGGCAGCGCTGGCTCTGCTGGGTGGCGGCATCAAGTTGACGCTGTTGCTGACCAGGCATCCCGGGCTCGCCAGTTTCGAACGGCTCGCTCCGCTGGTGCTGGGTTACCTGGCTGCCGCCGTTACGCCGATGGTTGCCTACCTGCTGATCCAGAAATGCTATCCATCCGGAAGAGTTCACGCCCAGCCCCGCATCCGGCTCGCCCGGATCGGACGGTGGGTGCCGCTTGATCCTGTGCAGGCTCGCAGCGACAAGAACTTCGGAATGAGCGGCCTGGTCGTTTCCGTGGTCGCGGGCCTGCTGCTCTGCCTGGCGATGCGCTTTGTCGAATATTTTCTGGCCGTGCCTGCGATCCCGGCGGGTGCCCCGGTCTGGGCAACGACATTCTTCTGGCTGATGACTTTCGATCTGGTCTTTCTGACCTTTCTCTATTCAGCCGCGGTCGCGATGGCCTTGAATGCCGCTCCGCACTTTCCCCGATTGCTTGTCTATGCCTGGCTCTGCGATCTGCTGATGCAGTTGGCAATAGCGCGCAGCCTGGTTGCCACCGGCCCCTTGCCTGCGGAAATTGTCGCTCCCTTGCAGATGTTTCTTGTGGCCAACATCAAGAAGGTTCTGATCAGCGCAGCGATCTGGCTGCCCTATCTGCTGCTGTCAGACCGTGTGAACATCACCTTCCGCAGCCGCGTCAGGGCTCCCAAGGCAGGCCTCGCGCACTTCGCCTGAGAAGCGTTGCGCGACCAGGATTTCGACGCTTCCAGATCAGGGAGCAAACAGGTTTTTGCCGAGCCGGAATGACGCGAACCAGACTGAAGCCACGCGGCTTTCCTACATCCCCCCAACCTGTCAGACTCCCCGCACGGCCCGGCTTCGCGCCTGGCCTCGTGCTCTTTGATATCGTCGCTCGCCAGGATCCGGCCTGTTTCATTTAATGCCTCGCGCGCACGTGTTGTGGATGTGTTTCCTCAACCAGCTCGAGATTTTTGTTTGTTTTCAGCGAGGCTGTTGAACGCTTGCTCGCCTTGTGCGCGGCAAGGTGCGCCAGCTAGCGCGCTGGTGGAACCTATCATCGCTTGGGAGAAGTGGAATGGTGCTGCTGGGGAGGATTGAACTCCCGTTGGCAGGACCAATGGCTTTGGAAAATAACGATCTTTTTATAGCCGCTGTAGGGGCCGTAATAGCTGATTGTAACACACAATGCGAGTGTCAAATACGGTGTCTTAATGGCGGCCTTCAGGCCTTCGAAGGTTTCCTTGCTGGTCTCAGCTTTCGCTTCTCGACAAACCCCTTTGGGATCGCTGGTTTCGGTTCTTCCTTCTCATCCGGTGGAAGGACCAAATCTCCGTGCTCGTCTATGTCATCGAGATCGAATGTCCCAATCTCGTTCGCGCGGATGACCTGTGCACGGTACTTTTCCTCAGACACATCCCCCTTAAGGCAGGCGCGTTTTGTGAGGCGGTATGGGTTCAGGAAGATCACGAAAGACAGCTCCCTCAAGGGGCCAGACTTTATGTCGATGAAGCTTAGCGATGCGAGACGCTTAGGTGATCCGCCAATTGGTGATGCGGTACGTGCGTTGCCCGCTGTAGCTCAGGAACGACAACTACCCGCTGTTAGAGCGCGGTATCGACATCTGCCATGAACCGGTTCGGGCCGCTGTTCGCAGGCGATAACTGCTGGCAGCGGGTGAGCCGGATGTGGGGCTTCGGCAGTGGCGCTGGAACCTCGACGAGATGAACGTCAAAATGCGTGATGGCGCTCATGCTTGCTGCGATAGTGCTGCAGTTGGGTCACGCGCAGCCCATTCATGCCGGAGCGGTCGACTGACCGCTGCCAGGCGACAAGCTCTTCGAGAGACAGAGAGTATCGTTCGCACGCCTCGTCGATTGAAATCAGTCCGCCATCCACGGCGGCGACAACTTCAGCTTTGCGCCGGATGACCCACCGGGTCGTGCTGGGTTCAGGCAGGCCCTTGATAGTCAGCTTTTCGCCCAGTGGGCCAACAACCCAGCGCTCTTTGACAATTTGATTGTCTACCATTGGTTCCTGCCAGAATGACACGTGAGGCTACGGGATCGTTTCACAATCCGTTCGACAGGGAATAGCTATTCCGCATTAAGCCTGGATGTGGCGGCCCCTCAGAAAAATTTGCTAGATCAGGAACCCGGATCGAAGAGGCGTCATTCATCTATTTCAGGGCAGGGTAGCGGTCAGGTTCAGGCAGTCGCGTCTGCGCTGACATCCATGCCGAAGCTCTGGCCCGTTCGGGTCACCCGACCTGACTGCTCGATACATTGCTGATTTGGGATGACGTGCCGCACCACCGACCGGGTCGAGGATACCGGTGGGCGACACACGAATGCAGTATATCGAATAGAAAATTCTGTATATAGTACGATCTACGTACGTAAAATCTGCCTTGCACGTCTATTACAACAATGATTAACAATAACTAAAGATCGATATGCCCAAATTATAGTTCAATCTGCATAACTTTTCATATGCATGCGTTATATATTTGACGATATTTTCATCAAACCAATATGACTATAAAGACTTGGAGATGAAACGTGAGAAGTATTAGATCTATCATCGACAATATAGATGCGGCATCTTCCATTGAGTATTGCTTGATACTGGGCCTCGTGTCTGTGGCCGGCCTAACCGTACTCGCGGGGGTCAGCGATCAAATTTCGTCAACGTTTGACACGGTGTCACAGATATTCAGATCAAGCAGTCCTGCAAATTGACAATCAGGCAAGACCCAAATCGCCCTTACGGGAAAGGCGCTCATACAATGCAGAAGCAGCATGGTCTTCGACGCGAAGCTCGCGATCTGATACTCATGCCTGGGCAAATGCTTACCCAGCTTTCGCTCAAGGCCTATGTCGCAGTAACCGACCTTTCTCCGCATGGTTGTCGGGTTATCGCGAGGGCTGAGCATCTCTACTTTAGCGAAATCGTTCACATTTGTATGGATAACCTGGAGCCTTGGAGTGCTCGCCTGCGGTGGCGAGATTTTCAGATCGCAGGACTCGAGTTCGATCGCCCCCTCTATCCGCCAGTCGTCGACCATCTAGTCAGTAACTGGCAGCGTGCACCGGCGCTGGCGAGCAGTGGGATCTTCGGTGAAGCAGAGGCAGATGATGGTGCAGTGCCATCGGGCAGCGAATCACAGGGAGTTGGCACTCTAAAGCCGATGCGACAGACATCCTACATCGCCGTATCGAGAGGGCATTCTCCCGTGAATGATCGATCGTGAGCTGATGCTTGGGGCATGAGGGTGTCTAAGCTCCAAATTGGCATCAATCCTCCGCAATGCACCCAATTCGGAGCAAAGTAGCTTGCATTCTGGTACCGACTTGAATGGCAATCCAGCGATAAATGCGTAGATGGAAGTGCGTATGAAACACGCCACCGTATCGCTAATCGACTCCGATTTCTCGCGCCGGGCCCAGGTTGTCTATGGACTTGGCAAGCTTGGCTTGCACGTCGAACCATTCGAGGATTTCGAAGAATTCGCTGCGCGCGTGGAGGGACGCGAGGTGCTGCTTATCCATGATGATGGGCGCACTCTCGAGGAAACCATTCGCTGGGCGCGGCAGTCGATCAGGGCGGTTGGAGTCATCGCCTATTCGGAAAATCCAGCGTTGCAGTCGATCGTCGCCGCGATGAAGTGCGGTGCCTATGACTATATCGAGTGGCCATTTGAACCTCATGCAGTCAAAGCAACTATTGCGCGCTGTATTGAGCAGAAGCAGGTCGAATGGGATAAAATCGAACGCAAGCTCGCTGCCGACAGCATGATCCGGACGCTCACGCCGCGCGAGCGACAGGTCCTTGGTCACATGACTCAAGGGCAATCGAGCCGAATGATCGGAAACTGTCTTGGGATCAGCTCCCGCACGGTCGAAATCCACCGCGCCAATATTCTCCACAAGATCAGTGCAACAAACTCCCTCGATGCTGTCCGTATCGCGCACGAGGCAGGAGTTCCGGCGGAGTGGTCAACCGCCGCGTGAAAGGCTGGGGCGGAGCAAATCTCCAAGCGATTTTGTGGCGATCGGTTTGCGAACGAACATCCAGTGATCTTCCAGATCTTCACCATCTGGAACATAGCCGCTCATCAAGATGATCTTGATACCGGGCTGCATCGATTGAGCCTCGCGGGCGAGGATTGCTCCGCTCTTTTCCGGCATGATGATGTCGGTCAACAGCACATCATACGACCCGACCGTCAGCTCCGCTATGGCATCTACGGCGCAATTGCAGGGTTTGACGATATATCCTTCGAGTTCCAGGAGCTCGGCCAAGGCCTCTAGCGCATAAGGTTCGTCGTCAACCAACAGCAGTCTGCCTTTAGCTTCCTCATTAACTCGAACTGGACGGGTATCGCCATCCTTGACTGTTGGGCCATCCGCAAGCGCAAGCGCCGGCACAGCGGGCAAATAGAGATAGATTCGCGTTCCATCGCCTTTGCTTGATTCGATGCAGGCATCTCCGTCAGCTTCCCTGGCAAACTCGAGCACCGAAGCGAGGCCAAGGCCATTCCCGTTTGGTTTGGTCGAAAAGAGCGGTTCAAATGCACGCGAAAGGATGTCTTCGTCCATGCCGCTGCCGGTATCAGCTACTTCAATCGCGACGAAATCAGCCGGCTTGCCCTTGATGCCTTTGCCAGTCTGCAGCGCAATGCGCTTGATCTTGGTTGTGATTGAAATCCTTCCATTTTCCGCAATTGCGTCTCGTGCGTTGATCAACAGGTTGATCAGGCAATGAAGTGCGGCCACCGGGCTTGCGAGTACTTGAACGTGACCCGCGTCAAGCGATGTCGTGACAGCAATGCGGCTGCCAACGATTGTCGAGAAGAACGACATATTCTCGTGAATGAGGCTGTCGATGCTGATCGGGATGCGTGTGTCGTCGCGTTGTTGCGACAAGGTCATGAATGACCTGGTGAGGGCAGATCCCCGGGCTGAAGTTTCCTTGATGATCTCGATCAAACGAAGCGACCGAGGCGACCTACTCTCATCACGAGCCAGCCGGTCACAATTTAGCTTTATGATCGATAGGAAATTATTGAAGTCATGCGCGATATATCCAGCAACGCGGCTAATGCGGTTGAACAGATCCACACTCTTTTGTCGCTCGTTGACAAGCTCGACTGCGACCAGCCGCTGCTCTTCCAGAAGGGCATGCTGCAGGCTGAACATCAGGAGCCCGTAAACAGCTGGATCATCCGGGGCAAAATCAGAGATCTGAAGACCGCTACTGGCATTCAGGTACTGCTCCGGCGAAGGCCGAAGCGCCAGGAAGAATCCCGTCCCCGACCGCAGAACCTCACCCCGGAGCTTTAGATCGGCAGCCCGATCCCAGAGCGTGACTTGAGAGAGTTGGGCGAAACATTCGGGCGATGAATCTGTTTGCTGGCCACCTTGCAGTTCCAGGTGCTCAAACAGACTGGTCCCGATTGCGACGCTGGGAAGCCAGCGCTCCATCGCCGGCCCGATTGCGGTGATTGCCAAGGACGCGTCAACGGCAACAAATGATGGAAACAATCGGGCAAGCTGGTCGATTTCAGCATCAAGCTTCATCGGCGTCGTTCACTTGAAAAGAATAGCAAAAGTGCTGGCATCACCATACCAGCCAAGATGCTGCACATCAGCTTCAACGCCAAATCGCTCAGCCAGACCCTGAAAAAGGCCGGTTACGAACGGTTCGAGGCCGGTACGCGTGGAGCGGTATTCGACAACCACCTTCTCTGCGGTGTCTTCAGCAACCCTGAAGCTCGGCATGATGGCTTGCGGCATCACCGCTTGGACGCCCACATGCATTCTGTCGAGATTTGAAATGAAACCTCTCAAATCCTGACCTGTAAAATCTAGAATGAACTTGAATGATCCGCGTTCGGCAAAAACAATCCAGTATCTCCCAAATCTGACGAGTAGATCATTGATCGGCATATCATAGGCATCACTAGCTGCCGCAAGCATTCTTAGCGTGATTTCATCGTCATAGGTTTCCGCACTGATCATCTCAGCGGGACCTATCCCAGAGCGATGCTCAAGTTCATTCCAGGCGCTTTCGCCTCGTTCCTCAATCACCATGCCTCGGATGGCTCGATGGATCATCCCGTACATTTTCGGCTATCTTCCCTTCGCAGTATGCGTGGCGGTGGATTGGCAGCGCCTACTTTTCGGTCAGCAGTTCATCTATGCGTGTAATCTGTTCTTCTATTCGGGCGAGTTTATGCTCGAGATATTCAGATTCTGAAGGGTCCAGCAACGGCACCAAGCGCCCGCGAAGGTTCGTGCAGACGAGTCGCAAAATGTTCAATGGCTGGCGAATTTCATGGGCCAGCGGCAGTCGTTCAGCATTCTCATCCATTACGACACCTCTGTCTCCGAAAGTCCGCCTGGGCAAGATTTCCCATTCATTTTCCGTATCATTCCATGCTCGGAGAAGCCAAATCTAGCAGTGTCTACTTAGTTTGCATGCAGTATCGCTGCCATTTCTGCAGCAATTTGCGTGTATAGGCTCTTCGGATACGCTATCGCAGGTGGCGCGGAGCTCCGCACAATCGAACGCCTGACGCATTCGGCGGAATGCAGGAGACTGATAGGTTGGCAATCGAAATGGAGGGAGAGGGCCCGACACGACAAGCCCGCGCGGCCCAGTGTCAGGTTTTGGTCGTCGATGATGATGCAGTCTGCTTGGAGGAATACAAAGAGCTGATCGAGGCTTTGGGGTATACTTGTCAGGTGGCCACAGATGCAGCGATGGCGCTGCGCGCGATCGCTCAGGACAACCGGATCGGAATCGTGGTGACGGATCTGGAGATGCCGACGATGGATGGGCTGACTTTCCTGGAAGAGCTCTCCCAGCGGTTCATGCCGCACCGTCCATTGGTAGCGTTGGTCATCACCGGACAGGCCTCCTTGGAAAGCGCCATTAGCGCGATGCGTTCAAATGCCATTGATTTTCTGAGCAAGCCCATAGACCTGGGCGGTCTATCCTCATCCTTGAGACGTGCATCCACACACTGGATGCGGATTGCCGCCGACCGCAGGATCCTAAGTCTCAGGGCGCAGGAAGATTCTACCAATGCAAACCCGTCGATCGATGAGGAAAGCAAGGTTCGCAGTGCGCCAACAGTAAGAGATCTTCAGGCCTTGGCCGCGCAAATGATGAAGAATCGGGAGAGCCGATTCAAGTTCTTCGATGCACGAACCTTGGCAGGGCCCGCTTGGGACATCTTGCTTGACCTTGCGGCAGCAGGCCTCAAAGGCGAAGCTGTTCCGACGTCCAGTGCGTGTGCATCTGCGCAAGTCCCTCTTTCTACCGCGCTGCGTCACGTCAATCAGCTGGTGGAGGCCGGATTGGTCATCCGCCGGCTTGATGTAAATGACAAGCGCCGCACCCTTTTGGAACTTGAACCCGACGCGCTCGATTTGATGACGCGTTATCTCGCTTCAAGCTGGGAATCGATCGATCGAGCCCGCGGATAAGGCCGTCGATCTGGAATTGGTGCCAATATGGCTATAGTTCTTCTCGCGATGGCACTGATAAGGAGTGCAAATCGCGAGCACTTCAGCTAGCCATGAGATCCCGATGATGAATAGGTCTGGTGGGTCGCAAGTCACCAGGTATGGCCGGTCTGAAATTTTTCAGACCGGCCATACTTTTTCGTAAATTAAAAATGTTTAGTTTGGCATAGACTGCGCGTTCTATGCAATACTACGTTGAGATTGACGTGCACCAGCGGATGAATTTCAGGATCCAAGCGAAGTGGTGAGTATCAGACTTGGCAAATGCAGCCCAGAGCAGCCTGCCTGTTGATGTCTTTAGTTCTGCTGATCGGGCCCGACGATGGGCTGTTCCCCAAGATGAAATCCATTCTCATCCTCCCAGCCATGAGGCGCGTGGGCGGCCAGAATGAAGAGCAACGCAAACGGGATCAGGAGCGACAGATATATCATTGTTTAGTCACATTTGGCTATTCGTTGGCGACCCAGCGACTCTGGCAAAAGCCGAACAGTCACTGCACACCCTCCCTGCCATTGCTGAAGGCGACATATAAGGCGGGATCGGGGCCAAATTGGCAGCAACGCTCAGGATTCGCTGCCAGGCCGAGTGCAACGACGAGTGGCTGGTGCAGTGATTGAGCAGGGGATGCGATGCTTCGCTCCCACGCCCACAGCCCATTCCGCTTCCTCAGAACGTCGGCCGAGGTGCTTCGCCGCGTAGCAATGATTTGCGTACGGTTACTGCTCTCGCTGAGGAACTTTGGGGGCCTGTTGTTCAGCAGTCAGGATCAACCGGCGCGTCAAGCATGGCAGTGCTGGTTTCCCGGCGTTTACGCCAAAGCGTCCGAAGCTCCGCCCGCGCCTCTCGTCTTGCTGCGCTCTCGGCTTCCAATGCGGCCCGCGCCGCCGCTTCCTCTTGCTCCCGCGCGGAAAGAGGCAAGGGGGCCGCTGCAAGCGCAGCCCTTGCTTAGTCAATCAGGCGGTAAGTTTCCGCCACATGGGGCCGCAGCAGCCGCTTAGCTTGCTCCCGGTCCTTGGTTCCGAGGCTAAACTTCCATTCCGTTCGCGGCTTGCCTGAGGATGTCGTAAATTGTCCGATTAGGTCTTTCGGAACTGGTCGCCTGAAATAGTAGGTCGAGCCGGTCTTATCGAGATGCGTGCACATTGCTGTCTCCGTTACAGATGTAACAGTCAGCCGTCAAAAACCCTCGTTTTTCCGTGTGTTTCGCCGTTTTCTGCGGCGGGGAATGGTGCTGCTGGGGAGGATTGAACTCCCGACCTCAGCCTTACCAAGGATGCGCTCTACCACTGAGCTACAGCAGCACACCATTCCATAAGGGCCCCATGGCACTCGGCCGGGGGGCAGGGGCGCGCTATTGGCCGTGGCCCCTTGCTTTGTCAAGCGGATGCCTGATAGCGCGGATGAATTGCCAATGCGTGAAGACAAGCCCGCCCCGACCCGCGAAGAGCGACTGGCCGCCAAGCTGCGCGAGAACCTGCGTCGCCGCAAGGCACAGGCGCGGGGGAAAGGGGTGGAGGCTGGGCCTGGTGAGGAGCCTGAGGCTGAGTAATTGCGGGCTTGGGCTTTGATGGGTTCACCCAAAGGACCTAAGATGTCGTGATGGCGGCGAAGCCGCTCTCAATCCAAGAGGCTCCGCCTGGCGCGGCCTGATGATCCCAAAAGGAAGCCTGCGGCTTCGCGCAAGATCTTCGGTGCTTCGGTGCTTCGGGTGAACCAAAAACCCCAAGCCATCCGGCCAAAGCGAACACCCTTCCCAAAGCGCAGCATAGCCGCTAGGGCGCGGTGCTCCTGAAAAGCTTGGAGTTTGGCCCTTGCCTCGCCTTATTCTCGTCCGCCACGGCCAGAGCCAGTGGAACCTGGAAAACCGCTTCACCGGCTGGTGGGATGTGGGCCTCACCGAAAAGGGCGTGGCCGAGGCCAAGGCCGCGGGTGAACTGCTCAAGGCCAAGGGCATGCTGCCAACGCTGGCCTTCACCAGCTTTCAGAGCCGCGCGATTCTGACGCTGCACTATGCGCTGGAAAGCGCCGGGCGGCTGTGGATCCCCGAGATCAAGGACTGGCGGCTGAACGAGCGGCACTATGGCGGGCTGACCGGGCTCGACAAGGCCGAGACTGCCGCCAGGCACGGCGACGACCAGGTCAGGATCTGGCGCCGCAGCTTCGACATTCCGCCGCCCGTGCTGGAGGATGGCAGCGAGTTCGATCTCAAGGCCGACCCGCGTTACGCCGGGATCGCGATCCCTTCGACCGAAAGCCTCAAGGACACCATCGCCCGGGTGCTGCCCTATTATGAGAGCGCAATCGTTCCGGCGCTGAAGGCTGGGGAAACGGTGCTGATCTCGGCCCACGGCAACTCACTGCGCGCGCTGGTCAAGCACTTGTCGGGGATTTCGGATGAGGAGATCACCGGGCTGGAAATCCCGACCGGCCAGCCGATCGTTTACGAGCTCGATGAAGCGCTGAAAGCGACCGAGCGTTATTACCTGGCGGAGCGTTGATATGACGGCACAGGTCGCAATCGTGATGGGCAGCCAGTCTGACTGGCCGACGATGAGCAAGGCTGCCGAAGCGCTCGACAAGCTGGGGGTGGCCTATGACGCGCAGATCGTTTCGGCCCATCGCACCCCGGCGCGGCTGGTCAAATTTGCCGAGGGCGCGGCCGAGGCTGGGTTTCAGGTGATCATCGCCGGGGCGGGCGGCGCGGCGCATTTGCCGGGGATGGTCGCCAGCATGACCCACCTGCCGGTGCTGGGCGTGCCGGTGCAGTCCAAGGCGCTTTCGGGGCAGGACAGCTTGCTCTCGATCGTGCAGATGCCTGCCGGCGTCCCGGTCGGCACCTTGGCGATCGGCGAGGCCGGGGCGACCAATGCCGGGCTGCTGGCGGCCTCGATCCTGGCGTTGCAGGATCCGGAGCTGGCGGAACGGATCAAGGCCTACCGCGCGGCGCAGACCGCCGGTGTTGCCGAGCGGCCGAGCTGAGGCGGGCATGATCCCACCGGGCGAGACCATCGGCATCCTGGGCGGCGGACAGCTGGGGCGGATGCTGGCCGTAGCCGCCGCAAGGCTGGGCTATCGCTGCCATGTCTTTGCCCCCGAGGCTGACTCCATCGCCGCCGAAGTCTGCGCCGCACACACCCGCGCGCCGTGGACCGATACGCAGGCGCTCGCCGCTTTCGCTGCCGACTGCGCGGTGGTGACTTATGAGTGGGAGAATGTGCCCCTAGGCTCGCTGAAAGCGCTGGGCGGGGTGCCGCTCTACCCCGGCGCCCATGCGCTCGAAGTGGCGCAGGACCGGCTGAGCGAGAAGCAGTTTGTCACTGAGCTGGGCGGCCGCACTGCGCCCTACATGGCGGTCGATACGGCTGAGGACCTCGACGAAGCGCTGACCGTGATCGGATCGCCCGGGATCCTCAAGACGCGGCGCGAGGGCTATGACGGCAAGGGCCAGTACCGGATCATGTATGACCACGAGGCCGAGGGCATTGCGCTGGCGGGCCAGGCGATGGTGTTCGAAGGCTTCGTCCACTTCAGCGCGGAATTCAGCGTGATCCTGGCGCGCGCGCAGGATGGGACATGCGTGTTCTGGGACAGCGCCGAGAATGTCCACGAGCACGGCATCCTGTCCCGCTCGAGCGTTCCAGCCTCCGCGACAGTGCAAGCCCAGGTCGCCGAAGCCCGCGCGCTGGCCAAGAAAGTGGCCGATGCGCTGGGCTATGTCGGGGGGGCGGCGTTCGAATTCTTCGCGACCGAGGACGGCCCGGTGTTCAACGAGATGGCCCCCAGGGTCCACAATTCGGGCCACTGGACAATCGAAGGCGCGCTGACCAGCCAGTTCGAGAACCACATCCGCGCGATCTGCGGGCTGCCGCTGGGCGATACGCGGCTTGCCGCCAAGGGGGTCGAGATGCGCAATATCGTGGGCGAGGCGGCCGAGGACTGGTCGGGGATCCTCTCCGATCCGGCCAACCACTTGCACCTCTACGGCAAGGCGGCGGCGCGGCCCGGACGCAAGATGGGCCATGTGACCCGGCTGGTGCTGTGAACCGGCCTGAATTGTTCCTGGTCGTCGCGGTGGCCGACAACGGGGTGATCGGGATCGGTGGGGGCATGCCCTGGCACTTGTCGGCCGACTTCCGCCGGCTCAAGGCGCTGACCATGGGCAAGCCTTTGGTGATGGGGCGCAAGACGTTTGATTCGCTGCCCGGCGTGCTGCCCGGCCGCCGCCACATCGTGATCACCCGCGATCCCGAATGGAGCGCCGAAGGGGCCGAAGTGGTCCACTCACTGGAAGACGCATTGAGGCTGGCCAATGCGCCGCAGATCGCGATTTTTGGCGGGGCGGAAATCTATGCCCTGGCGCTGCCCCAGGCCGGCCGGATCGAGCTGACCGAAGTCCACGCCGCGCCCGAAGGCGACACGCGCTTCCCGCCGTTCGACCGTGCCGAATGGACCGAGACCTTCCGCGAGGCCCATCCTGCGGATGGCCGCAACCCGGCCTTTGACTTCGTCACTCTGATGCGTAAACCAGAAGTCTGACCGGGGGATCTCGATGCGCAAACGCTTTCTGATACCGCTGCTGACGATTGCTTTCGCCGCGCTGGTGTTCTTCCGCGTGGTCCCGCCGTACATGGAATCGTCGATGAACCAGATCGACGGCAAGCCGCTGATCGAGGTCGGGCCTGAGGCCAAGGCGCTGCACCAGAGCCTCAATGTGGTCGACATGCATTCAGACACGCTGATGTGGGACCGCGAGCTGACCAAGGCCAGCAATCGCGGCCACCAGGACCTGCCCCGGCTGATCGAAGGCAATGTCGCGCTGCAGGTCTTCTCGTCGGTCAGCAAGACGCCCAAGGGGCTGAACTACGACGCAAACCCCTCGGATTCGGACGTGCTGCCCGCGCTGCTGATGGCGCAAGGCCAGCCGCGCAAGACCTGGTTCGATCTGCTCGAGCGTTCGCTCTACCACGCCCACAAGCTCGACGTGTCGGTCGCGCTGTCGAACGGGATGTTGCGCAAGGTTGGCGACCGTTACGGGCTCGACCAGCTGCTCGCCGCACGCGCCGCGCCGGGCGGGCCGGTCGGGGCGCTGCTCTCGCTCGAAGGTTTGCAGGGCCTTGGGGGCAAGATCGAGAACCTCGACGCACTCTATGACGCCGGTTTCCGCATGGCTGGCCTCACGCATTTCTTTGACAATGAACTGGCCGGGTCGATGCACGGGATGCAGAAGGGCGGGCTGACTCCCTTCGGGCGCGAAGTGGTCAAGCGGATGGAAGACAAGGGCATGATCGTCGACATCGCCCATTGCAGCCGCCAGTGCGTGGCCGAAGTGCTCAAGATGGCGCGGCGTCCGGTGATCTCCAGCCACGGCGGGGTCCAGGCGATGTGCAAGGTCAACCGCAACCTCAACGATGAGGAAATCCGCGGCATCTCGCGCACCGGCGGGGTGATTTCGATCGGCTATTGGGAAGGCGCGATCTGCGACACCAGCCCGCGCGCGATTGCCAAGTCGATCAAATATGTCCGCGATCTGGTGGGGATCGATTTCGTCGCGCTGGGCAGCGACTACGACGGCGCGACCACGGTGCGCTTCGATACCTCGCACCTCGCGCAGATCACCCAGGCGCTGCTCGACGAGGGCTTCCGCCCGGCCGAGATCCGCGCGGTGATGGGCGGCAACGCGCTGCGGGTGATCCGCCAGGGCATGCTGCCCTATGACGAGTGGCGCAAGGACTACAAGCGCGGCTGACATGGGGATTTTGAGACTCGAAGCGCGGGAGCGGGTGCCCGAGAGCTTGCGCGGCGCAATCATCGCGCTGGGCAATTTCGATGGGTTCCACCTGGGCCATCAGGCCGTGGTCGGCGAGGCGCTGGCCTGGGCCCAGGCCGAGGGCCGCCCGGCGATTGTCGCCACTTTCGATCCGCACCCGGTACGTTTCTTCGCGCCCCACGTCCCGCCGTTCCGGCTGACCACGCTCGACCAGCGGCTCGAGCTGTTCGGCAGCGCCGGGGCCGATGCCATGCTGGTGTTCCACTTCGACGCTCAGCTGGCAGCAACCACGGCTGAACAATTCATCGAACTGCTCACCGGACCGCTTGGCGCAGCGGGCGTGGTGACCGGTGAGGACTTCACCTTCGGCAAGGGCCGCACCGGTTCGGTCGAACTGCTCAAGACCATCGGCGCCGAAAAGGGCCTCTCCGCCCGCGCGGTCGGGCCGGTCAATGACGGCGGCGAAGTGGTCTCTTCCAGCCGGATCCGCGAGGCCTTGAAGGCTGGCGACTGCGCCACCGCGACGCATCTCCTGACCCGGCCTTTTGCGATTCGCGCACCCGTCCTGCACGGGGCCAAGCTGGGCCGCAGCATCGGCTATCCCACCGCCAATCTTGAGCTCGGCTCCTATCTGCGCCCGCGTTACGGGATCTATGCGGTGACTGGCACGCTGCCCGGCGGACAAGTGCTGCACGGCGCGGCCAACCTGGGGGTGCGGCCCACAATCGAGCCGCCGGTCGAATTGCTCGAGCCCTATTTCTTCGATTGGTCGGGCGATCTCTATGGGCGAGAGATTGAAGTGGCCCTGATTCATCACTTGCGGGACGAAGCGAAATTCGATTCACTCGAAGAGCTGACCGCGCAGATCGAGCGCGATTGCGAACAAGCAAAGGGGCTGCTGGCACGATGAAATGGGTGAAGCGGATCGCACTGGTCTTGGCCGTGGCCTTTCTGGTCTCGACATTCGTCAATGCCAGCTGGATGGCCGAGAGCCCGCGCGGCTATATCAAGCTGATCGCACATCGCGGCGCGCACCAGCTGTTCGACCATCGCGGGGTTGAGCGCGATACCTGCACTGCCAGCCGAATCGAGCCGCCGCTGCACGACTATCTGGAAAACACGCTCGCCGGGATGGGCCAGGCGGTCCGTTCGGGCGCACAGATGATCGAGCTCGACATCGCGCCGACCAAGGACGGCAAGCTGGCGGTGTTCCACGACTGGACGCTTGACTGCCGGACCAATGGCAAGGGTCCGATCCGCGATGCGACGATGGAGCAGTTGAAGCTGCTCGACGCCGGCTATGGTTATACCGCTGATGGCGGCAAGACGTTTCCGTTCCGCAACAGGGGCGTGGGGCTGATCCCCGAACTGTCCGAAGTGCTGGCCGCTTTCCCGGAAAAGGCGCTGCTGTTCAACTTCAAGAGCAAGGACCCGGCCGAGGCCGACATGCTGGTCGCCGCGCTGCGCGCCGCCGGGCGCGATCCGGTGGCGCGCGGCGACGGGTTCCATGGCTCTGACGAAGCAGGCCCGGTCGCGCGAATCCGCCAGTTGCTCCCCAAGGCCTGGGTGTTCAGCAAGGAAAGCGCCAAGGCCTGCACCGCGGCCTATGCCTGGCAGGGCTGGCTGGCCATGACGCCCGAGGCTTGCCGCAATGGCACGCTGATAGTTCCGCTCAACCGGCAGTTCCTGATTGCCGGCTGGCCCAACCGCACGGCTCAGCGGATGAACGCGGTCGGCGCGCGGATCATCATGGTGGCACCGCAGGATGGCCCTGGCGGTATGGGGCTCGACCTGCCCGAACAGATCCGCGAGGTACCGCGCGATTTCACCGGCTATCTCTGGGTCGAGGATATCTGGTCAATCGGCTCGGCGGTCCGCCCCGGCTTCAACAGGCGCAACCCGCGCGAGGAGAAGGAAACCCAGGAGGCCTTGGAGCGGCGGCGCAAGGCGCGGGAGTAAGAAGAAAAGGGATTCACGCAAAGAGCGCAAAGAAGCAGGAAGGACGCAAAGAGGTAGGGCAATCCGCCGAAGGCGGCTTCCTATCCAATCCGTCGCGTTTGCCGCAACACCTGGGATGGAAAGCGGCTTTGCCGCAGACGCAACACCTTTGCGCTCTTCCCGCTTCTTTGCGCTCTTTGCGCGAACCCCCTTTTCTTCCTGACGCCCTCACGTGAACCAAAAATTGCGCAAAGCCGCGCCTGCCGCTAAGGCCCGCCCGCCATGACTGAACAGCGCGATCTTAAAGACACCGTCTTCCTGCCGAAGACAGACTTTCCCATGAAGGCCGGCCTCCCCCAGAAGGAGCCGCTGATTGCCGCGCGCTGGGAAGCGGAAAAGCTCTACGAGCAGCTGCGCGATGCGCGCCGGGGCCGCGAGACGTTCATGTACCATGACGGCCCGCCCTATGCGAACGGCGACATGCATATCGGCCATGCGCTGAACCACACGATCAAGGACATGGTCTGCCGCACCCAGAACCTGCTTGGCAAGAACGCGCCCTATGTTCCGGGCTGGGACTGCCACGGCCTGCCGATCGAATGGAAGGTTGAGGAACAGTACCGCAAGAAGAAGCTCGACAAGGACGAGGTCCCGCTCCTCGAATTCCGCGCCGAATGCCGCGCCTATGCCCAGCATTGGGTCGACGTGCAGCGCGCACAGCTGAAGCGCCTTGGCGTCATGGCTGATTGGGACAATCCCTACCTGACCATGCAGCCCGAGAGCGAGGCGACGATCGTTGCCGAACTCTTGAAGTTCGCGACCTCCGGCCAGCTCTATCGCGGGGCCAAGCCGGTGATGTGGTCGCCGGTCGAAAAGACCGCCTTGGCCGAGGCCGAGGTGGAATACGAGGATATCACCTCGACCCAGATCGACGTGGCGTTCGAGATTGTCGAGGCACCGAATGCGGAGCTGGTCGGCGCGCACGCGGTGATCTGGACCACCACGCCTTGGACGATCCCGGTGAACCAGGCTTTGGCCTATGGGCCGGAGGTTAACTACCGGTTGATGTACCTCTGTGTGGACGCAAGTGTCGGCAACGACCAACCGCCGCATCACGGTACCGTGGAAGCAATCGAAGTCTTGGCGGCGGCCGGACTAAATCTTGAGAGCCGAATGGTTCTGGTGGCCGAGGAATTGTGCGATTCGTTCCTCAAAAGGATCAATGATTTGGTCCGATCACTCGATTGGTCCGATAGCATCGCAATCAATCCGCAAGTTCTGGATCTCGGGCCGAGCCTGCAAGGAAAGACTCGGACCGTTTTCAAGGGCTCCGACCTCGCCGGCACCATCGCGCGCCACCCGATGCACCACCTTGGCGGGTTCTTTGCCGAGCCTCGCCCCATGCTGCCAGGCGACTTCGTCACCACCGACAGCGGCACCGGCCTGGTCCACATGGCGCCCGACCACGGCGAGGACGATTTCGAGCTGTGCAAGGCGCATGGGCTGGGTCCCAAGTTCGCGGTCGAGGGCGATGGCAAGTACCGTGAGGACTGGCCCTGGCTGGGCGGGCAAGGCTCGGTCATCAACCCCAAGTTCAACGCGCCCGACGGGCCGATCTGTTCAGACCTGCGCGAGGCAGGCGGGCTGCTGGCGGCGAGCGCCGATTACCAGCACAGCTATCCGCACTCGTGGCGTTCGAAAGCCAAGGTGATCTACCGCTGCACGCCGCAGTGGTTTGTGCCGATGGACAAGCCACTGGCCCCCACCGCCTCGCTCCGCTCGGCACCTCCCCCAGAGGGGGAGGATATGGGTGCTGGAAATCCTCCCCCCCTGGGGGAGGTGGCAGCCGCGTCAGCGGCTGACGGTGGGGGCCTGACCCTCCGCCAAATCGCCCTCGCCGAAATCGAACGCGTCGAGTTCACCCCCGACAAGGGCCGCAACCGGATCGGTTCGATGGTCGCCGGGCGGCCCGACTGGGTGCTCAGCCGCCAGCGCGCCTGGGGGGTGCCGATCACGCTGTTCGTGGGTCGCAAGAGCGGCGAATATCTGGTCGATCCTGCCGTCAACGAACGGATCATTGCCGCGGTAAGGGCCCAGGGCATCGACGCTTGGACCCCCGAAACCGCGCACAGCTTCCTGGGCGACAAATACAACCCCGACGAGTGGGAAGCGGTCAGCGACATCCTCGACGTCTGGTTCGATTCGGGCACCAGCCACGCCTATGTGCTGGATTCGGGCCGCTGGCCTGACCTGTCATGGCCGGCCGACATCTATGTCGAAGGCAGCGACCAGCATCGCGGCTGGTTCCAGTCCAGCTTGCTGGAAAGCTGCGCCACCCGCGGCCGCGCGCCTTATGACCGGATCCTGACCCACGGGTTCACGATGGATTCGAAGGGCATGAAAATGTCCAAGTCGCTCGGCAACACCATCGACCCAATCAAGGTGATGGAAACCTATGGCGCGGACATCATCCGGCTGTGGGCGCTGTCGGTCGATTTCACCGAGGACCACCGGATCGGCGACGAGATCCTCAAGGGCGTGTCCGACCAGTACCGCAAGCTGCGCAACACCTTCCGCTATCTGCTGGGGGCATTGGATGGGTTCAGCGAAGCGGAGCGAGTTGAAGTAGCGGCGATGCCCGAACTGGAACGCTATGTCCTGGCGCTGCTGGGCAAGCTTGACGCGGCCTTGCGCAAGGCGACCGACGAGTTCGACTTCAACAGCTATGTCCGCGCGCTGACCGATTTCTGCAACGAGGACCTTTCCGCCTTCTTCTTCGATGTGCGCAAGGACTGCCTCTATTGCGATGCGGCGGGCGATCCCAAGCGCATGGCCTACCGCACGGTGCTCGACACCCTGTTCCACGCCCTGGTCCGCTGGGCCGCGCCGGTGCTGGTGTTTACCAGCGAGGAAGTGTGGGGGACGCGCTATCCGGATGGGGGTTCGGTGCACCTCCTCGAATGGCCTGTCCTTCCCCGTCAGCCCGCACTTGATGCGGGCCAAGGCTTTTCTTCGGCGAGGCCGGCAGAAGGAAGCCAAGCCCCGGATCAAGTCCGGGGCGACGATGAGTTGGTTGGGAAGTGGACTACGCTGCGGCGTCTTCGCTCGCAGGTCAACGAGTGCATTGAACCGCTTCGGCGGAACAAGGAAATCGGATCAAGCCTTGAAGCTGCTGTCACGTTGTACAACACAGGGTTTGATCCAGAGACGAAAGCGACATTTGATTTCAGCGAGTTGTTTATCAGTTCAGATGTCAGTGTGCTGCGACATACCGAGGGTGACGTTCCGGCGGCTGTTCTCCCAGTGACTCGTTTTGACGACACAGAATTATGGGTCGCCGTCACCCGCACCGCCCACCACAAATGCGGCCGCTGCTGGCGGCACTTGCCCGAAGTCACCGAGGACGGCGCGCTTTGTTCACGCTGCGATCAGGTTGTGAGCGGCATGGACGCCCCCGCATGACCTTGCCTTTTTCCCGTCACCCTGAACTTGTTTCAGGGTCCATTTCTCCTCGCAGGCCTATGGTTTCGGCGGCGCGATGGATGCTGAAACAAGTTCAGCATGACGGACTTGGGTTTATGGAAGTGAAATCATGCTGACCCGCAACCGCCTCACCGGCCTCGCCTTGGCCGCGCTAATCTTTGTTGCCGATCAGGTGACGAAATGGGTGGTGGTCAACCCCCTGGGGCTCGACGTGGATGGTAAGCAGATCGCGCTGACCAGCTTTTTCAGCCTGACCCGCACGTCCAACTATGGCGTGTCGATGGGCTTGCTGACGGCCGAAACCGATACGGCGCGCTGGGCACTGGTAGGCCTGACCGCGGCGATCGCGCTGGTGGTGCTGGTCTGGATGCTGCGCGAGAAGCTGCTGGGCGAGATCGTCGCGCTGGCGCTGATCCTGGGCGGGGCCATGGGCAATATCGTTGACCGGATCGCTTACGGCCATGTGGTCGATTTCGCCCATTTCCACCTTGGCAGCTGGAGCTTTTACATCTTCAACGTGGCCGATGCCGCGATCTCGATTGGCGTGGTGATAGTGCTTGCCCGCAGCTTCCTAATCCGCGAAAAGCCCGAAACAGATGCGGGTGCGCCCGCGACGGAGACCTGAATTATGCGTAAGTCCACCGGAATGATCCTCGTTACCGCTTCGGCACTGCTGGTGTCGGCCTGCGGCGGCGGCGGATTGTTCAACCGTGCACGCCCCGATGAATTCGCCGTGCAGCGCCAGGCACCGCTGGTGATCCCGCCCGATTTCAGCCTGGTCCCGCCGGCCCCCGGCGCGCCGCGGCCGACCGACACCAGCACTGCCCAGCAGGCGCAGAGCGCACTGTTCGGCGCGCCGCAGCCGCGCTCAGGCGTGGAGAGCAGCGTCAACAGCAAGGCCGGCCTTGCCGCCCCCGCGATCCGCTCGACCGTGGGCGATTCGGGCACCAACACGGTGGACAAGGGCGAAACCGCCCGCGACATTATCGCCGCGCCGGAAGGCGACGGGCGTGAGGCGACGACTTCGGTTACGCCGGGCTGATCTTTCTTTCAGATTGCCATTCAAAGGGGCTCGCCGGTTGGCGGGCCCTTTTTTGGTTCGCGCAAAGAGCGCAAAGGGAATGAAGATCGCAAAGAGGTCGCGTAGGCGGCGAAGCCGCTTTCTAACTCGGATATTGCCTTTGAGCCTCGGTGGATCGGTTGACAGAGCCTGCGGCTCATTCAACGTCTTGGCGATCTTCGTTCCCTCTGCGCTCTTTGCGAGAACCCTATTCAGCCTCGCCCACAGCAACCACCCTGCTGGCCAGCAGCTTGTCGATCTTGCGCCCATCCATATCGACCACTTCGAAACGCCAGCCCTGGTCGTGGAAGTGCTCGCCTTCGCGCGGGAGCTTCTTGAAGACGGACAGGGCATAGCCCGCCGCGGTGGCGAAATCGCGGTCGTCGGGCAGTTCGAGCCCAAGCTCGTCCATCAGCGCATCGGCGGGGAGCGATCCGGCCAAGAGCAGCGAGCCATCCTCGCGCGTGACCATCAGCGGATCGTCGCCTTCGTCCTGGTGGCTGGCGAAATTGCCGACGATCGCCGAGAGCAGGTCGGCCGGGGTCACCACGCCTTCCAGGTGGCCGTATTCGTCATGGACCAGCGCCATGGCGACATCGCTCTGCTGGAGCAGCCGCAGCGCGTCCATCGCATCGAGCTGGTCAGGGACCACTTCGGCTTTGCGCATCAGCCGTGCCAGGCCCAGCTTCTTGCCCGCGAGCAGCGTGGCCAGCACGTCCTTGACCTTGACCACGCCGACGATGTTGTCGGGGCTGCCATCGGCGACCGGCAGCAGCGAATGGGGGCTGTCCTTGATCGCAGCGCGGACTTCGGCTTCGCTGGCCTTGCGGTCGATCGTGTCGAGTTCGGTGCGCGGGGTCATCAGTTCGCGCACCGGGCGGTCGGCCAGGCGCATGATCCCGGTCATGATCTGACGCTCGTCCTCCTCGATCACGCCCGAGCGGGTCGCTTCGGCGAAGACCATGTGCAGTTCCTCGGCGGTCAGCGCATGGTCGCCCTTGTGGGTTACCCCGGTCAGGCGGAGCAGCAGGCTTGAGGAGCGGTCGAGCAGCCAGACCACCGGCGCAGTGACGCGCGCGACCAGTTTCATCGGCAAGGCGGCGGTGACCGCGATGGCCTCGGCTGCACGCAAGGCCAGCTGCTTGGGCACCAGTTCGCCGACCACCAGGCTGAAATAAGTGGTCAGCGCAATCACCAAAGCGAACCCGGCTTCGCCCGCCCAGCGTTCGGGGACGCCCAGCGCGCCCAGCCGCTCGCCGGTCGGCCCGCCCAGGCTGGCCCCCGAATAGGCCCCGGCGATGATCCCCACGAGGGTGATCCCGATCTGCACTGCCGAGAGGAACTTGCCCGGATCCGCCGCCAGCGACAGCGCCGCCTTGGCCCCCTTATTGCCGCGTTCGGCCAGCAGCCGCAGCCGCGCCGGGCGCGCCGAGACGATCGCCAGTTCCGACATCGAGAACAGGCCGTTGAGCAGGATCAGCCCTGCGATGATAAAGAGGTCGCTCCAGGGATAGGGGGTCACGCTTCATCCAATAGCAGAAACGTTCCGCAAGGCCAAAGAGTGGTATTGATTGACATCATTGCCATCTAGCTCCCATTCAGCTTCAAGGGTTTACGGTTAACACCAATTCAGAACTTCTGAAGGGGACCACACATGAAAAAGACCCGTTTGCTCACATCCGCGATGGCCGCCACGGCCCTGCTGGCAACTGCGGCCTGCGTCACCGATCCCAACACCGGCGAAAAGAAAATCTCGCGCACCGCGATCGGCGGGGTTGGCGGCGCGGTGGTCGGCGGCCTCTTGGGCGGCCTGATCGGCGGCAAGACCGGGCGCATTGTCGGCGCCGGAATTGGCGGCGTCGCGGGCGGCGTGGTCGGCTACAAGATGGACCAGCAGATCAAGACGCTGAAGGAAAAGACCGCCGGATCAGGGGTCGATGTGACCGAAACCGATGGCGGTAAGGCGATCCTGGTCAACCTGCCCGACGGCGTGACATTCGATGTCGGCAGCTCGACGCTCAAGCCCGCGTTCCGGGCCACGCTCGACCAGGTTGCAGCCAGCCTGCTCGAGTATCCGGACAGCCTGGTCGACGTTTACGGCCACACCGATTCGACCGGCAGTGACGCTTTCAACCAGACCCTGTCGGAAAGCCGGGCGCGCACGGTGATGAACTACCTGATCTCCAAGGGCGTCCCCGCCGCGCGCCTGCGCAGCCAGGGCTTTGGCGAGACTATGCCGGTTGAGACCAACGACACTGCCGAAGGCCGCGCCAAGAACCGCCGCGTCGAAATCAAGATCGTGCCGGTAACGCAGGAAGACGTGCAGGCCGCCCGCTCGGGCAGCTGATCGAATTCTTAGCTGATAAAGAAGGGCTCGCCCGAAAGGGTGGGCCCTTTTTTTGGTTCACCCGAAGAACCAAAGAACCGAAGGGGTTGGGATTGCGGCGCAGCCGCGAACCCATTCTCGCATCGGGTCTGAAGCGGCTTCCGCTTAGATAGATCAAGCCTGCGGCTGGCGTGACATCATCGGTCCTTTGGTCCTTCGGGTGAACTCCCTCAGCCCCCAGCCGCCAACTCCCGCGCCCGGCCCGCCAGCCGCTCGACCGCCGCGCCGTGGATCTCGGGCGAGCAGACCAGCACCCCGAACGCGCGCGGGTCGCGCTTGTTGTAGGCGAGCGGCTGTCCGAAAGCGTCGGTCGCCATGGCCCCGGCCTCGCGGGCGATCAGCGCGGCGGCGCCGATGTCCCATTCATAACCCCAGCGCAAAGTGGCAACGAGGTCGGCCTCGTCGGCGGCGACCATCGCCATCCTGAGCGCGATCGAGTTGGGCTGGCCAACCAGGGTCAGGTCCGAATCGGCCTTGGGCAGGGCATGCGCAGGGACGCGCGCGCCAGGAAGGGTGCTGCGGCGCGAGGCGCTGAGGCGCACCCCGTTGCGCCACGATCCGCGCCCCGCCTCGCCCGACCAGAATTCGCCGCGCGCCGGGGCATCGAGGATTCCGAACAGCGGCCGTCCGGCGCTGACCAGCGCGACCGACACCACCCAGCCGGGGCGGCCCCGGATGAAATCGCGGGTTCCGTCGATTGGATCGACCAGCCAGATCAGGTCGCCGCCCAGCCGCTCAGGCGCATCGATGGTTTCTTCCGAAAGCCAGCCTGCCGAGGGCAGCAATGCGCCCAGTTCGCGCTTGAGGAACGAATCGACCGCAAGGTCCGCCGCGCTGACCGGGCTGTTCCCGCCCTTGTCCCAGCTTTCCAGCGCGTGGCCGTGCCCCGGCCAGGTCGCCAGCGCGATCCGCCCGGCTTCGCGCACGATCGCTTCGAGGCGCGCGCGATCGATCAAGCGGTGGTAAACCGCGCTGTTAAGAATAACTCGCAACTGGCGTTCATATTTCTACCCTATTGGACCTTTCGGGGTCTTTTCAAGCATCCTGCGCTGTGCTTAGGCGGCAGCGCATCAAGGGCTGACGCCCCCTCCCCCGGATCGGAGACTACCCCCATGAACATCCACGAGTACCAGGGCAAGGAACTGCTCGCCAAATTCGGCATCGCGATCCCCAAGGGCATTCCGGCGATGACCGTGGCCGAAGCGGTCGAAGCCGCCAGGCAACTGCCCGGGCCGCTCTATGTGGTGAAAAGCCAGATCCACGCCGGCGGGCGCGGCAAGGGCAAGTTCAAGGAACTGGGCCCCGATGCCAAGGGCGGCGTGCGCCTGGCCAAGAGCCTCGAGGAAGTCGAAAGCCATGCCCGTGAAATGCTGGGCAATACCCTGGTCACGATCCAGACCGGGGAAGCTGGCAAGCAGGTCAACCGGCTCTACATCACTGACGGGGTTGATATCGGCAAGGAATACTACCTCTCGATGGTGGTCGATCGCGCCACCGGCCGCATCGCGATGATCGTCAGCACCGAAGGCGGGATGAGCATCGAGGACGTGGCGCATGACACGCCCGAGCGGATCACCACGATTACGGTCGATCCGGCGCAGGGCTTCATGCCGCACCACGGCCGCGCGATTGCCTTTGCGCTCAAGCTCAAGGGTGATCTGGCCAAGCAGGCCGGGGTGCTGGGCAAGCAGCTGTTCGACGCTTTCGTGGCGCTTGATTGTGAGATGATCGAAATCAACCCCCTGGCCGAATGCGCTGGCCAGCTGATGGTGCTCGACACCAAGATGAGCTTCGATTCGAACGCGCTCTATCGCCACCCCGAAGTCATGGCGATGCGCGACGAGACCGAGGAAGACCCGGCCGAAATCGAAGCCAGCAAGTATGACCTTGCCTACATCAAGCTCGACGGCAACATCGGCTGCATGGTCAATGGCGCAGGGCTGGCCATGGCGACGATGGATATCATCAAGCTGAACGGCGAATTCCCCGCCAACTTCCTCGACGTGGGCGGCGGCGCATCGAAGGAAAAGGTCACCGCGGCGTTCAAGATCATCCTTCAGGACCCGGCGGTGAAGGGCATCTTGGTCAACATCTTCGGCGGGATCATGAAGTGCGACATCATCGCCGACGGGATCGTCGCCGCAGCCAAGGAAGTGAACCTCTCGGTTCCGCTGGTGGTCCGCCTCGAAGGCACCAATGTCGAGCTCGGCAAGCAGATCCTCGAAGGCAGCGGCCTGCCGATCGTTTCGGCCAGCGACCTGGGCGATGCGGCGCAGAAGATCGTCGCGGAAGTGCGCAAGGCGGCGTGATTTCCTGAAAGCCCTTCCCCGGTGGGGAAGGGTTGGGATGGGGGTTCACCCTCTCGGGCGTCGAGCCCCACCCCCAACCCCTCCCCGCCGGGGAGGGGAGATTCGCCCTGGATATGGTCGCATAGTTCGCGCTTGCCTTCGAATGCCAAGGCGCGGGGAAGAAATAGCTGCACACCCTGCCGCCCAACCTGTAGCAAATTTGCTGCAAAGCATGAGCAAACTTGACTTGACCCGCTGGCCCGGCGCGGCAATGGCGGTGCGCGTTGTGAACTCAATCGGGCGGTTAAACGCAGGGTTGACGTTTACGTAAACGATAATTATGCCGCAGTGCAGCATTTAGTGGGAAAGGTCTGGAACCGATGAAAGCCCTGGTCTGCGTGAAGCGCGTGATCGACTATAACGTGAAGCCGCGGGTCAAGTCCGATGGCTCGGGCGTCGATCTCGCCAATGTGAAGATGAGCATGAACCCCTTCGACGAAATCGCCGTCGAAGAAGCCATCCGGCTGAAGGAAAAGGGCGTGGTGACCGAGATTGTCGCGCTGTCGGTCGGCCCGGCCAAGGCCCAGGAAACGCTGCGCACCGCGCTCGCCATGGGCGCGGATCGCGCTGTGCTGGTGCAGGTTGATGACGGCGTTGAAGTGGAACCGCTGGCAGTCGCCAAGATCGTCAAGGGCGTCGCCGAGGAAGAAGGCGCGAGCCTGATCATCACCGGCAAGCAGGCGATCGACGACGATTCGAACCAGGTCGGCCAGATGGTCGCTGCGCTGATGGGCCGCCCGCAAGGGACTTTTGCCAACGAAGTCACCGTCGATGGTGGTCACGTGGTGGTGAAGCGCGAAGTCGATGGCGGTCTGGAAACAGTCAAGCTGGCTCTGCCCGCGATTGTCACCACCGACCTCCGCCTCAACGAGCCGCGCTATGCCTCGCTGCCCAACATCATGAAGGCGAAGAGCAAGCCGCTCGCAACCAAATCGGCAGGTGACTACGGCGTCGATATTGCCCCGCGCCTCAAGACCCTCAAGGTCAGCGAACCGCCGGTGCGCAGCGCCGGGATCAAGGTGGCCGACGTCGATGCCCTCGTCGCCAAGCTCAAGGAAATGGGCGTAGCCTAGGACCACTCACCCACCTCCGTTCGTGTCGAGCGAAGTCGAGACACGCCACGCGAGGCATCTCGACTTCGCTTCGCAAGCGAACGGGATGGGATGGAAGGAATTCGAAGATGAAAACTCTCGTTTGGGTCGAACACGACAACAAGTCGGTCAAGGACGCAACGCTCGCCGTGGTGACCGCCGCTTCGCAGATCGGCGAAGTCCACCTGCTGGTCGCCGGTTCGGGCTGCAAGGCCGTGGCCGATGAAGCCGCCAGGATCGCGGGCGTGGGCAAGGTCCACCTCGCCGACGATGCGGCCTATGCCAATGCCCTGGCTGAAAACGTTGCGCCGCTGGTGGCGGGACTAATGGCCAGCCACGACGCCTTCGTCGCGCCCGCCACCACCACCGGCAAGAATATCGCCCCGCGCGTCGCCGCGCTGCTCGATGTGATGCAGATCTCGGACATCCTCTCGGTCGAAGGCCCCAAGACCTTCACTCGCCCGATCTATGCCGGCAACGCGATTGCCACGGTCGAATCGAGCGATGCCAAGCTGGTGATCACCGTTCGCGGCACCGCTTTCGCCAAGGCGGAAGCCAGCGGCGGCTCGGGCTCGGTCGAAGCCGTTGCCAGCACTGGCGATGCCGGGACCAGCAGCTTCCAGGGGTCCGAAATCGCCAAGAGCGAGCGTCCCGAACTGACCAGCGCCAAGGTGATCGTTTCGGGCGGCCGCGCGCTCAAGGATGCCGACACCTTCAAGGCGACCATCTTCCCGCTCGCCGACAAGCTCGGCGCGGCGGTTGGTGCCAGCCGCGCGGCGGTCGATGCGGGCTATGTCCCCAACGACTTCCAGGTCGGCCAGACCGGCAAGATCGTTGCGCCGCAAGTCTATGTCGCGATCGGCATCTCCGGCGCGATCCAGCACCTGGCAGGGATGAAGGACAGCAAGACCATCATCGCCATCAACAAGGACGAAGACGCGCCGATCTTCCAGGTCGCCGACATCGGCCTGGTCGCGGACCTGTTCAATGCGGTGCCGGAGCTGACTGGGAAGCTTTGAATTCAGATTCAACTCGTATGGGAAGGGTGGCTGGACAACGCCACCCTTTTCAAACTTTTACTCAATTCCAAGCTCCGCAAGTAGCGCCTTTACATCGACTGTCGAAGCCTTGGGCTGCCGCCGACGGCGAAGCTTAGGATCCTTCAATTGGTCCAAGGGGACCAGTTTTCCGTCCCGCACAACATACCACTTCTGAAACGCGCTCAGTGGCACCAGTTCACCTTTGCTGTTGCGATGGTTTAAGCGTGCTTGAATCACATGCATTGCTGGTGCGAGAGAGCTGCCTTTGGAGGGGTCCACTTTGTTGCCTTCGAGGTAAAGGCCGTCCGCTCTCACCTCTGCCAAACCATCTGGTTTTTGGTCCACACCGCGTGGCTTGGTGAGGAATAGATAAAGCCTCTCACCAACCGCCAGTTTGATGCCTTGTCCAAAATCAAGGTGGGGAGGGTGCTTGCCTGCGCTTTTAGGCATCGGCTGCCCGCCGAACAAGCGACGCAGAATATCGTTCTTCGTCTCTGAACGATCCTCCCTTCGAGCCTCAATCTCACTTGCAACATCCTGTTCAAGGCCGACATACTCGACAAACATGAGCTCGCTCCTGCTTTGATTAAGGTGGCTTATATTATTTAAGTGGGCTTAAATGTCAATCCATATGTAGCTGTTCCGGAATTTGGCCAATCCAACATCAGGCCTTGCGCGCAAATCAATCTTGCATTACATTGTCATACATGACCGCAAACGCTCTCGTTCAAACCCGCATCAATGGCAAGGTCAAGGCGGAGGCTTCGGCCGTGCTCGCCACGATGGGGCTGACCGTGTCCGACGCGGTGCGGATCATGCTGACCCGGGTTGCGCATGACAAGGCGCTGCCGTTCGAGCCGCTGCGCCCCAATGCCGAAACCATCGCGGCGATGGAAGAGGCGCGCGCGGGCAATTTGGAAAGCTTTGACAGCATCGAAGCGCTGATGGCTGACCTGAATGCGGACGATTAGCCGGACCGGGAAGTTCAAGCGAGACTACAAGCGCGAACTCAAAGGGCAATTCGGCAAGATCCTGAATTCAGAGCTGCCCAGCCTGTTGCGCGAACTGGCGAGCGATACACCGCTCGGCCCATCGCGGCGCGATCACGCGCTGACTGGCGATTGGAAAGATCACCGCGATTGCCATATCAGGCCCGATCTGGTGCTGATCTACCGCAAGCCCGACGACGATACACTCGAACTCGTCAGACTTGGCTCACACTCGGAACTGGGCCTCTAGCTCAGGCCCGCTCATACAGCACCAGCACCGCCCCATCCTCGGCCTGGTGCTGGCCATAGCGCACAAAGCCGAGCTTGCCCGCCAGCGCGTCCGAGGCCGCATGGCCTTCTTCGATCATGCAGGCGATCCGCTGGCGGCCGTGGGTCTGGTCAAACCAGGCCAGCGACGCTTCCATCGCTTCGCGCGCGATCCCCTGGCCCCAGTGGTCGTGATGGACGATCCACCCAGCCTCGGGCACGTCGTCAAGCCCGGCCTCGGTGCCAAAGCCGCGGTGGCTGCGGAAGACACCGCAGTTGGCAATAATCCGGTCCTGCCCCTTCAGGCGGACCATGAAAGTGCCGTAGCCGTGCAGCGCCCATGACCCGGCGTTGCGATGCAGGCGGGTGAAGGCGTCCATTTCGCTTGGCACGAACGAGCCCAGGAACTGGCGGGTCTCTTCCGCCAGGGTCAGCTGGTAAAGATCGGGCAAGTCACGCAGCGCGGGCTGCCATAGCTCGAGGCGGGCGGTGGTGACGAGTGGGGCTTCGTTCTCAATCATGGCCTCCCTCTTAACCGTTCGTCCCGAGCGAAGTCGAGGGACTGCGTGCGTCGCGACCCCTCGACTTCGCTCGGGGCGAACGGGGTTGGGGAAGGGTGGATTGGACAGGCCTGGGGCAGAAGGCCAACCACTACAACAACACATCCACTGCATGGATCGCCAGCCCCACCAGGCCGCCAACCAAAGTCCCGTTGATCCGGATGAATTGCAGGTCGCGGCCGACCGCGCCTTCGATCCGGTCGGTCACCGTCGCGGCATCCCAGCGCTTGACCGTTTCGGAGACCAGCCGGACGATCTGGTCGCCATAGCGCACCGAAATGCCCACCAAAGTCCGACGCGCGAAGCGGTTTATCTGAAGCTGCAACGCCGGATCATCGCGCAAATGCTTGCCGAGTTCGGTCAGCGCCTCGGCCATCTGGCCGCTGGTTTCGCCCGCCGGACGGCGCAAGCGGGCGAGCATCGCCTGGCGCAGCCGTTCCCACACTCCCTGCCACCAGACCGAGACCGCCGGGTTGGCGATCAGCTCACCCTTCATGCGCTCAATCTTACCGCGCAGCTCCTCGTCGTGCTGGAGATCCTGCGCGACTTTGGCCAGGCCTTCCTCGATCTTGGCGCGCAAGGGATGCTCGGGATCGACGATCACTTCGGCGAGCAGCTTGTAAAGCCCGTCGAGCACCGAATTGGCCACCGTCTCGTCCAGCCCGGTCCAGCGCAGCACGGCATTGGCGCGGCGGTGAATCAGCTCACGGATCAGCTCCTCATTGTCCTCCAGCGTCAGGCCAGCCCAGCGCACCAGCGATTCGATCACCGGCATGTGGCGCTGGTCGGCGATCGTGGTGCCGAGCACCTGGCCGATCAGCGGCGAGACCTCAAGCTTCTCGACCTGGCGGAACAGCCCGCCACGCACCTGGTTGCCAAGCCGTTCGGGATCAAGCGATTCGAGCACCTGGGCCAGCAGTTCCGCGGCCCCGTCGCGTAGCCGGGTCGAGCCGCCTTTCGCGGGATCGGCCAGCCAATCGCCCGCCGCCCCGGCCAGGTTCATGGTCCTCAGCCGCCGCGCCACGACCGGGGGAATCAGGAAATTGTCGCGCAGGAACTGCGCCATCGTATCGGCGATCCGGTCCTTGTTCTCAGGGATGATCGCGGTGTGCGGGATCGGGATCCCCAGCGGGTGGCGGAACAGCGCGGTGACCGCGAACCAATCGGCCATGCCGCCGACCATCCCGGCTTCGGCAAAGGCCAGCACCCAGCCCCAGGCCGGATGCACGCCCACGAAATATCGCGCGACCAGATAGAGCGCGGCCATCGCCACCAGCAGGCCAGTGGCCATCCGGCGCATGGTGCGGGCCCGGTCGGGCGGTATGGCGGCGACCGGACGGCGCCAGCGGTGTCGAGGCGCCTTCTGGTTCACTCGGCCGGCAAGGGTCCGTCATCCCGCCGGGTGGCGGGAGTGGCCGCGGGCTTGGTCAGATCGGGGACGGGCCGGGGCTCGGCCGCTGCTTCCGCGTCGTCAGCATGATGCGGCTCCCAGGTCAGGAAAGTGCGGCGCAGCTTTGGCCCGATCCGCTTTTCAAAACCGTCAGCCAGGCTGAAACCGGCAGGCACGATCAGCAGGGTCAGCAGGGTCGAGAGGATCAGCCCGCCCATCACCACCGTTCCCATCGGCTGGCGCCAGGCGCTGTCACCGTGGAGCGACAGCGCGGTCGGGATCATCCCCGCGGTCATCGCCACGGTGGTCATCACGATCGGCTGCGCGCGCTTGTGCCCGGCATCGACGATTGCCTGATACTTCGGCACGCCTTTGGCCATTTCCTCGATCGCGAAATCGATCAGCAGGATCGAGTTCTTGGCGACGATCCCGAACAGCATCAGGATCCCGATGAACACCGGCAGGGTCACTTCCTGTCCGGCAATCCACAAGGCAATCAATCCGCCCAGCGGGGCCAGGAACAGCGAGGCCATGTTGACCAGCGGCGAAACGAAACGGTGATAGAGCAGCACCAGCACGGCCAGCACCAGCAAGACCGCCGAGGCCAGCGCGATCTGGAAGCTGGTGATCAGCTCCTCGAAGATCTCGTCCGCACCGAACGGCTTCTTGCCCACGCCCAGCGGCAGGTTCTGCATCACCGGCAGTTTGTCGATCGCTTCCTTGATCGGGCCTTCCTGGAAGCCGGGTGCCAGGTCGGCACCAACGAACACGCGGCGTTCCTGATTGAGGCGGCGGATCGAAACCGGTCCCGATCCATAGCTGACATCGGCCACCCGCGAGAGCGGGACCGAGCCGCCATTGGCGGTCTGCACCGGCAGGTTCATGATCACCGACAGCTCGCGCCGCGAATCTTCCGACAGGCGCACCCGAATCGGGATCTGGCGGTCGGACAGCGAGAACTTGGCGGCGTTCTGATCGATATCGCCGATCGTGGCGATGCGGATCGTCTGGCTGAGCGCGGCAGTGGTCACCCCCAGGCTGGCGGCCAGTTCCTGACGCGGGGTGATGACCAGTTCGGGGCGCCGGGTATCGGCGGCAACCCGCGGCGCAACCACCCCGGGGACCGTCTTCATCTGATCGGCCAGCTTGGCCGCGGTTGCTTCCAGAACAACCGAGTCCGCGCCGGTCAGCATGATCGAGATCGGCCGCCCAAGCCCCGGAGGGCCGGCCTGGAACAAGGCCTGGAAGTTCACCCGGGCATCCGGGATCTGCTGAAGCTGCGGGGTCAGTGCGCGTTCGAATTCCTGGCTGCTCTTCTCGCGATCCTCTTTCAGGGTGATGAAGATCGAGGCATTGCCTTCGCGGACTCGTTCCTGGATCTGCTGGACCTCAGGCTGGACCGAAACCAGCTTGGCAACCTGGCCTGCAACCGCTTCGGTCTGCTTGAGGGTGGTGCCCGGGACCATTTCGATGGTGATGCGGCTGAAGTCGCTGTTCTGATCGGGGAACAGCTTCTGCGGCAAGGTTGCGAACAAATAGCCTGACAGGATCAGCGCAAAAAAGGCAATCCCCAGCATCCAGACCCGGTGGTCGCGCAGCCGCGCGTTCAGCCGCAAGGCCCAGAACCGGTTCCAGGCAAAGAACCCGGCGTCGCGCTGGCGAATGGCCAGATTGATCAGCGATACCAGCAAGGACTGGAGCAGGAACACCAGGCCATAGGCAATCGGTCCGCCAAGGATCATGGCCGACAGGACCATGCCCACGCCGGGACCCTTGGCAACTTCGCCAACAACCGGCTCGCCGCGCATGATATAGGGAGACAGGGCCACGAATATCCCCGCCAGCGCGGGCAGCAGGTGGTAAAAGGCCCGCCCACGAACAGTTTCCACTTTGTCACGAAACGCGCGCTGCTTGCGGTTGTCGAGGCTGAAATGGAGCAGCCGTTCATAGCGCTCCATCCAGGGGCCGCCGCCATGCTCGGCCGGGCCAGCCGGCTTGAGGAAATAGGCCGCGATCATCGGCGTGATCATCCGCGCGACCGCAAGACTGATCAGCACCGAGACCACCACGGTCCAACCGAAATTGAAGAAGAACTGGCCCGGAATGCCGGGCATCAGCCCGACCGGCAGAAACACCGCGACGATCGAGAATGTGGTCGCCACCACCGCCAGGCCGATTTCATCGGCGGCGTCGATCGCGGCCTGATAGGCACTTTTGCCCATCCGCATGTGCCTGACGATATTTTCAACCTCAACGATCGCATCGTCGACCAGCACCCCCGCAACCAGGCCGAGTGCCAGCAAGGACATCTGGTTGAGCGTGATCCCCAGCATGTCGATGAACCAGAAGCTGGGAATGGCCGACAAGGGAATCGCGATCGCCGAGATCATCGTTGCGCGCCAATCGCGCAGGAAGAAGAACACCACGATGACCGCCAGGATCGACCCTTCGATCATCGCCGCGATCGAGCTGGTGTACTGTTCCTTGACGTAGGGCACGGTGGTGAACAGCTTGTTGAACTTGACGCCCGGATTTTCGGCTTCGATCTTGGCCAGCCGCGCGACCGCAGCGTCATAGACCGACACGTCGGATTCGCCGCGGCCGCGCTGGATTCCGAAAGTCACCGCCAATTTGCCGTCGGTCTTGCCCAGCGAAGTCACTTCGCTGAAGCTGTCGGTCACTTTGGCGACATCGGCCAGCTTGATCACCCGCCCGCCGCCCAGGGGAATGTCGGTCTGTGACAGCTGATAGGCCGTGGCCGTGTTCCCCAGCACCCGGACCGATTGGCGCGAACCGCCGATTTCCGAGCGGCCGCCTGCGGCATTGAGGTTGAGCTGGCGCAAGACCTGGTTGATCTGGCCCGCGGTCACCCCCTGGGCCTGCATCTTGCCCGGGTCGAGTATCACCGCAATCTCGCGGGTCACTCCGCCGCCGCGGTTGACCTGGGCGAGGCCTGGCACGCTGAGCAGGTTCTTGGTCACCGTATCGTCAACGAACCACGACAGCTGTTCCAGCGTCATGTCATCGGCGACGACCGAGAACAGTCCGATCTCGTCGCTGGAAATGTCGACCTTGAACACCTCGGGCTCGAGAATTCCGTCGGGCAAGTTGCCGCGGACCTGACCGACCGCGTTCTTGACGTCGTTAAGCGCCTCGATGACGTCGGTGCCGATATCGAATTCGATTTCGGTCTGGCTGAACCCTTCACGCGCTGTGGAGCTGATGCTCTGGACGTTCTGGAGCGAGCGCAGCGAGGATTCGACCTTCTGGGTGATCTGGTTCTCGATCTCGGTCGGCGCCGCGCCGGGTTGGCTGATCGCAACAATCACCAACGGAAACTCGATATCGGGATCGTTCTGCACTTTCATCCGTGAGAACGTGATCATTCCGCCCAGAATCAAGGCGATGAACAGGACGATCGGCACCACCGGATTGCGAATGCACCAGGCCGAGATGTTTTGAAAATTCATGTCCGAGCTCCCGTCCGGTACCGCATCAGGCGCGCGGCGCGACGGGCTTGATCGTCTCACCCGGCTGGAGGAACCCGCCCGCGCGCAGCACCACGCGTTCGGTGCCATTAAGGCCATCGAGTATCACGATCCCCTGCGAGGTGATCTGGCCCTGCTTGATCGGACGGCGTTCGACCTTGTTGTCCTTGCCGACGATATAGACATAGCTGCCCTGGGCATCGGACAGGATCGCACTTTCCTGCAGGACCGGGGCCACCACAGTGCCTGACTTGATCACCACCGAGGCAAAGCCGCCGGGGCGCAGTTCGGGAGCATAGGCCAGCGCGATCCGCGCGCTGCCCTGCCGGGTTGCAGGATCGATCACCGGAGAGACCTGCCAGATCTGGCCAACAAAGACCTTGTCAAACCCGACCGGCGTGACTTCAGCGGTGATCCCCGGCGCAAGCGTCGCCAGATCGGTTTCGCCAACTTGCGCGCGCAGCTCCATCTCGCCGCCTTTGGCGAGGCGGAACAGCACTCCCGATCCGGCGCTGACGATCTGCCCGGGCTCAACCCGGCGTTCGAGCACCAGCCCCGCGGCGGGGGCGACCACATTGAGGCGGCGGCTTTGCGCCTGCAGCACACCCAGCTGGGCGCCAGCTACCTTGACCTGCGCGATCGCGGAATCGCGCTGGGCGCGCAGTCGGTCAACTTCGGCCTTCGAAATGAAGCCCCGGTCAACCAGCTTGAGCGCACGCTGCAAGTTGGCTTCGGCCAGATCGGCATTGGCCTTGGCGACCTGGATCTGCGCGGCCTGACTGGTTTGCTGCTGGACCTGCACCGACCGGTCGATCACCGCGAGGACCTGGCCCTGACGCACCCATTGTCCAGCATCGACCAAGACCGAGACGACCTGCCCGCCTTCACCCGCAACACCCACCGGCATTTCGCGGCGCGCAGCAAGCGTGCCGGTAACGTTGATCGCGCCTTCAACCGTCACCCGGCCCGGCGCGACCACGGTCACCACCGGTGCCTGGTCTTTCTTGTCCTTGCCTTCTTCAGCAGCAGCGCCGCCGCCGCGGTTCATCATGAACCAGATCAGCGCGACCGCCAGGAGCAGCACAATGCCGCCGATGATCAGCTTGCGTCGGCCGGCACCATCACCGCCATCGTCGAGCAACGGGTTCGAGCCAGACATTTCCCCGCTCTCAATTCTCGAGTCGAAATTCATTTTCTTGCCAAGCCTTTGCCGCCGGATCGCTGCCACATCAGACGGGGTGCGCCCCATCTGATCCACATACTGTATTACTACGCTAAATCACCCCCGGCAAGTCCCGTTGCAAAGGAAAGCGGATGCCTGATTTGCACTGGCTTGCCATAGGCGCTGTGGGGAAGACCCGCAACGGCCAGCTCTGCAAACCACCATGCCAGTTCGGCAAACGCCACGATTTGGCCCGGCCTGCTGCTTCAGCGGCACCCAAAGGCGCGAATGGCGGGCAAAGAAAAGGCCGGCGCGGGATCTCCCGGCCGGCCATTTCTGCCCAAAGGGCGGCTATCAGTACTTGAGCTGGCGCTCGTAGAGATCGCGGTAGTGCTGGATCCGCGTGACCCTGAGGCCCTGCATCCCCGAACGGTCAACCGCGCGCTGCCAGGAAGCGAATTCCTCAAGCGTCAGATTGTAGCGCTCGCAGACCTCATCGATGGTCAACAGGCCGCCATTGACCGCCGCGACCACTTCGGCCTTGCGCCGAACCACCCAGCGAGTGGTCTTGGGGTCGGGCAGCGAATCAATCGTCAGCGGCTCGCCAAGCGGGCCGATCACCATTGCGGGCCTGATTTTCTGGTTCTCGATCATCATTGTCCTCGGCCGCCGGCCATATCTTGTCCGGCTTCGGCCCCAGTTATGGCGTGGGGGGCTTTGCCATCTGTTGAATCAGCAGGGTTAACGGCGCATTTGTCTTTTGCTTTCGCCAGTCCCGCAGCAGCCCAGTCGGTGAAAGCACCGTCAAACAGCGCGGGGCGCGAATCGCTGCGGACCAGTTCGGCCCGGGCGGCATGCGCGGCGACCAGCCGGGCATGCAGCCCGGACCAGTCGAATCCGGTGTTTCCGGCCGCGTCCCCGGCAGGAGCCCCGCGGCCCCGTAGCGCGGCCATAAAGTCGTTTGCGAATTCCATGACCGCGCTTCTAGTCCACACATGGTCAAGATCGGGTAAAGCCGGGCTTTACCTCACGGTCACAAACCTTACTCAATTCAACATGGCCCAACGCGCGCGCACAGTGTAAGGCGCGCCGCGATATGACCGAGGCCGTGCTTTCTCTCCCCGATCCTGCCGAGCTGTTCCAGCTGGCGGCGCCGCTCGCGGGCAAGCGGATCGTCGTGGCCATGTCGGGCGGGGTCGATTCGTCGGTGGTCGCCGCGCTGGCCGCACGCAGCGGGGCCGAGACGATCGGGGTGACGCTACAACTCTATGACACCGGCCCGGCCTCTGCCCGCAAGGGCGCTTGCTGCGCGGGCGATGATATCCGCGATGCCCGCAGCGTTGCCGACCGGCTGGGGATCGCGCACTATATTGTCGATCACCAAAGCCAATTTCGCGAGGAAGTGGTCGAACGCTTCGCCGACGAATACCTCGCCGGGCGCACCCCGATCCCCTGCATCCGCTGCAATATGGGACCCAAGTTCACCGACCTGTTCCGCATGGCGCGCGAACTGGGGGCCGATTGCCTGGCGACCGGGCACTATGTCCGCCGTGTGCTCGGCCCGGCTGGCCCCGAACTCCACCGCGCACTCGATCCGGCCCGCGACCAGTCTTATTTTCTCTACGCCACCACCGAAGCCCAGCTGGATTACTTGCGCTTCCCGCTGGGCGGCCTGCCAAAAAGCGCGGTCCGCCAGATCGCCGAGACCGAGGGGCTGCGGGTGGCGGCCAAGCCCGACAGCCAGGACATCTGCTTCGTCCCCGATGGCGACTACGCCCGGATCGTGCGCGCGGTGCGCCCCGAGGCCGACGAGGGCGGCGCAATCGTCCATGCCGAGAGCGGCGCGGTGCTGGGTGAACACAAAGGCATCATCCACTTCACCGTCGGCCAGCGCCGCGGGATCGAGATCGGAGGGCAGCCTGAGCCGCTCTATGTCACCGGGATCGACGCTCCGGGCCGCCGCGTACTGGTCGGCCCGCGCCGCTTGCTCGCGGTCAGCGCGGCACGGATTGTCGAGACCAACCGGATCGGGCCACTGCCCGAGGTTCCGCTCAGCGCCAAGGTCCGCTCGCTGGCGAGGCCCGTGCCGGTGCGGATCGAAGGGCCGTTGGGGGATGGCGGGGCTTGCATGTTGCGCTTCGAAAACCCCGAATACGGCGTCGCGCCCGGGCAGGCGGCGGTGATCTATGCCGGGGACCGGGTGGTTGGCGGGGGGTGGATCGATTCGACTGAGGCTGCGATAGCTTAAAGGGGTTCACGCGAAGGGCGCGAAGAAGCGAAGTTCGCGAAGAGGGAGTGCTTGCGGCGAAGCCGCTCTAACAAATTGGCCAAATGAACATGCAAGCCTGCGGCTTGGCGCTACATCTTCGCGTCCTTCGCGCCTTCGCGCCCTTCGCGTGAACCCTGCTAGGCCAAAGCTAGCAAGGCTGCGCTATCAAGCAGCGCCCGGCAAAGCGGACATCGTCGATTCGTCCCGCCAGCGCGCATTCGCCGGCCAGCACTGGCTGACCGGCAACCTCGGCCCCACCATCGAGCGGGATCACCAGCAGCGGCCCTGAATACCGCCCTGCTGTCTTAGCATCGGGTGCGCCGTCGATACGGTCGAGCCGGAAGTGCGGGCCATCGACCAGGCTGATCGCGCCATCTTCGGGAACCGAACAATGGAGCAAGCGCGGATAGGGCATGCCATTGGCCACCGCGATCCCGGCATCGAGGTGCAGCTCGCGCGGGCGGCCATAGTCATAGAGCCGGTAAGTCATGTCGCTGTTCTGCTGGACTTCGACCAGCGACAGCCCGGGCCCAATCGCATGGACCGTTCCCGCCGGGATATAGAAGAAGTCGCCGGCCTTGGCCGGGTGCCATGCCAGCAGGTCTTCGATTCCGCCATCAAGCGCGGCTTGGCGCATTGCCTCAGGCGCAATCGGGGCCTTGAACCCGATGCCCAGTTTCGCATCGGGCTCGGCGGCGATCACATACCAGCACTCTTCCTTGCCGCGCTTGCCCGGCGGAGCGTCGAAGTCCGAGGGATGGACCTGGACCGACAAGGCCTCGCTGGTGAACAGGTATTTGACCAGCAGTGCGTCGAGCGCGGCGGGCGGCTCAAACCAGACTTCGCCGATTGTCTGCCCTGGCGGCGCAGTGAACGGCGCGGGCAGCACCTCGCACCCCCACGGCCGCTCGACCATCCGGGTGGGCAGCAACACGCTCACTGCTTGACCGCGCCCGGCAGCTTGCCGACCAGCTGCGCCCCGGCGCGACTGGTGACCAGCACTTCGTTGCCATCGACCACCACGATCACATCCGCCAGCCCGATGACCGAAACGCGCGGGCCGTCGCTTTCGACCAGGACATTGCGGCACTGGACCAGATCGGCCTTGCCGGTGACGCTGTTGCCCGCATCGTCACGGTCGCGCGCTTCGAGCAGGGCGTCCCAGTTGCCGATATCCGACCAGCCCATCGCGGCGGGAACCATCGCGGCGTGGGCGGTGTTTTCCATCACCGCATAGTCGACCGATTCGCTTTCGATCGCGGCAAATTCCGAAGCCCCGGGATGAAACCGCTGGCCCTCTTCGCGTCCAGCCGCAGCAGCCGCGCGGGCCTGGGCCAGGATCGCCGGGCGGTGCGCGCCAAGCTCGGCCAGGAAAGTGCCGACCCGGAAGGCGAAGATCCCGCCATTCCAGGTGTAGCCGCCATCGGCGAGGAACTGCTTTGCGCGCTCAAGATCGGGTTTTTCGATGAACCTCGCGACCTTGAAGCCCGTGTCGCCAATCGCCTCGCCGCGCTGGAGATAGCCGAAGCCGGTTTCAGGCGCGGTCGCCGCGATCCCGAACGAGACCAGCCAGCCTTGCGCTGCCAATTGCGCGGCCTGGTGGGCTGCGGCCTGAAATGCACCGCTGTCGGCAATGTAGTGATCGCTGGGGCAGACCAGCATGATATCGTCTTCAGAAAGCCGCAGCGCGGCCAGCGCAATCGCGGCGGCGGTGTTGCGGGCCATCGGTTCGACGATCACTTGCGCGCCCTCGGCATTGCCCAATTGCGCCTCAACGTGTTCGAGGTGCGCCGTGCCGGTGACCACCAGCGGCGGGGCGAACCCGGCCTCGCTCGCGCAGCGCGCGACGGTGGCCTCGAACAGCGTTGAATCCCCCACCAAAGGCAGGAACGGCTTGGGCTTGATCGCCCGGCTGCGCGGCCACAACCGGGTGCCGCTGCCGCCGCACAGGATGACCGGATGGGTCGCAGGCGTGCTCATCGCGCTCAGCCCTGCCACGGTTCAAGCTGGCAGCCAAATCCGGGATGATATGTCGCCGTCTGACTGGCCAGCCCCGGATAACGCGCGGTCACGCTTTTGGCCTGGGCATCTTCGGACAGCATCACCAGTTCCATCCCCGGCTCGAAGTCTTTCTCGCAATCGGCCAGCTCGCGCCCGCCGACAAATCGGCACGAGCAGGCCACCCGCGCGCCATAGGCTGCGCTGGCCTGGGCATAGGCATTCATCGGTCCCCAGAACCAGGCCAGCAGCGCCGCCAGCAGCACCAGCCCCAGCAGCAGGATGCGGCGGCGGAAGCGCGATTTGGGATCTGCGGCGGGGTTAACGGTTGCCATTGTCGAGCCTTTGAGCGAGTGACTGCGCGATGCCCGCGCGCCACATGTCCCTTATCCTGCCGCTGCTTGCGCTGCCAGCCCTGATCGGCTGCGGCGCTGAAAACAGCGCGCCGCCGCCCCCGCCGCCGCTGGGTAAAGCGGCGCTGAAAGCGGTGATCGACAAACCGGGAGCCAACCGCGAGGGCCTGGCCCGCGCGGTCGATACGCTGTTCACCAGCGCCGATATGGGAGAAACTCGCGCGGTTCTTGTCATGCGTAACGGCAAGATTGTCGCCGAACGCTATGGCCCCGGCTATCACGAGAATACCCGCTTCGTATCCTGGTCGATGGCCAAGACGGTGACCGCGGTGATGATCGGCATGCTGGTTGCCGACGGGCGGCTCAGCCTTGATGGCAGTGTGCCGATCCGGGCCTGGCAGCGTAGCGGCGATCCGCGCGGCGAGATCACGCTGCGCCAGTTGCTGCAGATGCGCTCGGGGCTCAAACATGTTGAAACCAGCGACCCGCCTTACGAAGCCGATACGGTGCGGATGCTGTTCCTCGATGGCCGCGACAATATGTCGGCCTATGCCGAAACGCAGCCGCTTGAGGCCGAGCCGGGCACCACATGGGAATACAATTCGGCGACCACGGTGATCCTGGCCGACCTTGCGGCACGGGTGCTGACGACCAGCCAGGACCCGGCCGAGCGCGCGCGGGTGGTGAGCGACTACCTGAAGACCCGGTTGTTCGAGCCGCTGGGGATGAAAAGCATGGTCCCGGAATTCGATGCAGCCGGCACCTTGATCGGTGGCAGTCTGATCCACGGAACCTTGCGCGACTGGGGCAAGTTCGGCGAATTCCTGCGCGAACGCGGCGCGGTGCGCGGCGCGCAGCTGGTGCCCTCAGCCTGGATCGATTTGATGACCGAGCCGAGCCCGGCCAACAAGGCCTATGGCTTCCACACCTGGCTCAACTGGCCGCAAGGCGGCGCGCCGAGGATGTGGGAGGGCCTGCCCGCAGCCGCATTCTCGATGAACGGCCATCTCGGCCAGTTCGTGGTGGTTGATCGGTCGCGCGCGGTGACCGTGGTGCGGCTCGGCAAGACCGACGACGACAAACACGGCCCGCTCCGCGCCGGGATCGTCAAGATTGTGCAGCAATATTCGAAAGAGGGCGCAAAGTGAGCGGCAAGACGGCATTGATCACCGGGGTGACCGGACAGGACGGGGCGTACCTGGCACGGCTGCTGCTCGCCAAAGGCTACCGCGTCCACGGGATCAAGCGGCGTTCAAGCTCGTTCAATACGGGCCGGATCGACGAGATCTATCAGGACCCGCATGTGCCTGCGCCCAATTTCACGCTGCATTACGGCGATCTGACCGATGCCACCAACCTGATCCGCGTGGTCCAGGAGGTCCAGCCCGACGAGATCTATAACCTTGGCGCGCAAAGCCACGTCCAGGTCAGCTTCGAGACGCCCGAGTACACCGCCAATTCGGACGCGCTCGGCACCTTGCGGCTGCTCGAAGCGATCCGGATCCTCAAGCTGGAAGACAAGTGCCGGTTCTATCAGGCCTCAACCTCCGAGCTTTACGGGCTAGTCCAGCAAGTGCCGCAGCGCGAGACGACCCCGTTCTATCCGCGCAGCCCCTATGCCGCGGCCAAGCTCTATGCCTACTGGATCACGGTCAATTACCGCGAGGCTTACGGCATCCACGCCTCCAACGGGATCCTGTTCAACCACGAAAGCCCCTTGCGCGGTGAGACTTTCGTGACCCGCAAGATCACTCGCGCGGCGGCGGCGATAGCGCTGGGCAAGCAGGAGGTGCTCTACCTCGGCAATCTCGATGCCCAGCGCGACTGGGGCCATGCCCGCGAATATGTCGAAGGCATGTGGGCCATGGTCCAGCAGGACCAGGGCGACGACTATGTGCTGGCGACCGGGGTCACCACCACTGTGCGGCAGTTCGTCGAGTGGGCCTTTGCCGATGCCGGGATCGCGCTTGAGTGGCGCGGAGAAGGGGTGGGCGAGCAAGGGTTCTGCGCCAATACCGGCGCGCTGCGCGTCGCGGTCGATCCGCGTTATTTCCGGCCCACCGAAGTCGATCTGCTGATCGGCGATGCCAGCAAGGCGCGCGACGTGCTGGGCTGGGAGCCCAAGATCCCGGTGCGGGACCTCGCGCGCGAAATGGTCGAGGCTGACCTGGCAGCGCTGGCATGAGCTACTCGTTCGAAGGCAAGCGGGTCTGGGTCGCAGGGCATCGCGGGATGGTCGGTTCTGCGCTGGTGCGGCGGCTGGCGGCTGAGAACTGCGAAGTCCTGACCGTTTCCCGCGACCAGCTCGACCTGACCGACCAGCGCGCGGTGCTGGGCTGGATGCACGGGTCACGCCCGCAAGCGGTGTTCCTCGCCGCAGCACGGGTCGGCGGGATCCTCGCCAATGACAACCACCCGGTCGAATTCCTGCGCGATAACCTGCTGATCGAAACCGCGGTGCTGACCGGCGCCGAGTCGGTCGGGGTAGAAAAGCTGCTGTTCCTGGGATCGAGCTGCATTTACCCCAAGCACGCCGAGCAGCCGATCCGCGAAGAGGCACTGCTGACCGGTCCGCTTGAGCCGACCAATGAATGGTACGCGATTGCCAAGATCGCCGGGATCAAACTGGCCGAGGCCTATCGCCGCGAATATGGCTGCGATTTCATCAGCGCGATGCCGACCAACCTCTACGGTCCGGGCGACAATTTCGATCTGAACGCCAGCCACGTGATGCCCGCGCTGATCCGCAAGGTGCATGAGGCCAAGCTTTCGGGCGGCGAAGTCTCGGTCTGGGGCACCGGCACCCCGCGCCGCGAATTCCTCTACGTCGATGACTGCGCCGATGCCTGTGTGCACCTGATGCAGCACTATTCGGATGCGCTGCATATCAACATCGGCTCTGGCAGCGATGTTTCGATCATCGAGCTGACCCACACGGTGATGGAAGTGCTGGGTTATGACGGGCCAGTGGTGACCGATCCAAGCAAGCCCGACGGCACCCCGCGCAAGCTGATGGATAGCTCGCGCCTCGCTGCACTGGGCTGGCAGCCGAGGGTGGACCTGCGTGAGGGGATTGCGCTCGCTTATCAGGCCTTCCTCGCGGGGGAAGGACGCGGGCTCTAGCTCGGCCGATCAGCCAGCAGATCCACCGCCGCGTGGCCGGTCTCATTGACCAGTCCTTCCGGATCGGGATGGATCAGGATTTCGAGCCCGGGGAATTCCTTCTGCAGGATCGCCTCAACCTCATCCATCACCACATGGGCCTGGCGCACCGTCATGTCGGGATCGATCGCCAGGTGGAACTGCACGAAATCGCGGTTGCCCGAGGTCCGGGTGCGCAGATCGTGCAGGCCCTTGATCTCGGGATGGCGCGCGACGGCATCGAGGAAAGCGTCCTTGCGGGCATCGGACCATTCGTGGTCCATCAGCTGCTCGATCGCTTCCTGCGAGGCGTTCCACGCGCCCCAGCCCAGCCAGAGCGCGATGGCAAATCCGAACAGCGCGTCGGACCCGCCGATCCCGGCGTACTGATCAAGCGCAAGCGCCGCGATCACCGCGAGGTTGAGCGCAAGGTCGCTCTTGTAGTGCAAATGGTCGGTCGAAATCGCCAGCGAGCCGGTCCGCGCAATCACCCGGCGTTGCCAGGCCAGCAGGGCCAGCGTCGCCGCCATGGCAATCGCCGAAACCACGATCCCGCCTTCGGCCGCTTGCGGCCGCGCGCCTTCGATCCATTGCTGGACCGAGCGAAAGGCCAGGGTCAGCGCCGAGATCGAGATCAGTACCACCTGGACCATCGCCGCCAGCGCCTCGGCCTTGCCGTGACCGAAGCGGTGATTGTCATCGGCTGGCTGGGCCGCGACCCAGACGCCGAGCAAGGTTGCGAGGCTGGCGATCAGATCGAGCGTGGTATCGGCGAGGCTGCCGAGCATGGCCGTGGAACCGGTGCTCCAGACCGCCCAGGCCTTGAGCCCCAGCAGCAGTGCCGCGACCGCAATCGAGGCATAGGCCGCGCTGCGGTTGAGGCTGCCGTGGCTGCTCATGGGTAGAGCAGCGAGCTGGACCAGCCGCCCTCAGCATCGCGCTCGAACCGGCGCCGTTCGTGCAGGCGGAACGGGCGGTCGAGCCAGAATTCGAATGCCGATGGGACCAGCCGGAATCCGGTCCAGTGCGGCGGGCGCGGCACCTGGCCGACCAGGTAGCGCGCGCCGGTCTTGGCGATCCGGGCGATGAATTCACCGCGCGAACCCAGTGGGCGTGACTGATCGCTGGCATGGGCCCCGATCTGCGAATCGCGGCCGCGGCTGGCGAAATAGGCGTCGGCCATTGCGTTCGGCACTTCTTCGATCCGCCCTTCGATCCGGATCTGGCGGCGCAGCGATTTCCAGTGGAACAACATCGCGGCCTGCGGGTTGGCGAGCAGCTCATCGCCCTTGCGGCTCTGGCCGTTGGTGTAGAAGACGAAGCCTTCCGGCCCCCAGTCCTTCATCAGCACCATCCGCACCGAGGGCGCGGCGCCGGGCGTGGCGGTCGCCAAGGCCACGGCTTCGGGATCGTTGGGCTCGCTCTGGCGGGCAAGCGCGAACCACTCGCCGAACAAGGTGAGCGGCTCCTCGGCCGGAATTGCATCGTTTGCCTGGTCTTCCATGGTGGCCAGCCCATAGCCGCCGCTTGCCCGGGATGGAAGCGCGAGCGTCTCGCAACTAGCTTTGAAACCTTGCCGTTTGCCGTTCCCGCTCCTAGCTACGGCCTATGAGCGATCCCTATTCGATCCTGGGCGTAGCGCGCAGCGCGGGCGAGAAGGACATCAAGTCCGCCTACCGCAAGCTTGCCAAAGAACTCCACCCGGACCGCAACAAGGACAATCCCAAGGCCGCGGAACGCTTTTCCGAAGTGACCCGCGCCTATGACCTCTTGTCCGACAAGGACAAGCGCGCGCGGTTTGATCGGGGCGAGATTGACATCGACGGCAACCCGCAAGGCTTCGGCTATGGCGCTGGTCCGGGCGGGGGCTTTGCCGGCGGCGGCCAACGCGGTTTTCGCGCCGACGGGTTCGAAGGTTTCAGCAACGAAGGGATCGATCTGGGCGATATCTTCGACGGGCTGTTCGGCGGACGTGGCGGCTTTGGCGGCGCGGGTGGTGCGCACCAACGCCCGGCACCCAAAGGTGCCAATGTCGCTTACAAGCTGGGTGTCTCGCTGAGCGACGCGGCAACTCTTTCAACCCAGCGAATCACTTTGGCCGACGGCAAGACGATCGACCTCAAGCTGCCGGCGGGGGTCGAGGACGGCACGCAAATGCGCCTTGCCGGCAAGGGCGAGCCGGGGCCAGGCGGCAACGGCGATGCCACGGTCACGATCCACTTGCAGCCGCATCCCTTCTTTCGCCGCGATGGCGACAACTTGCGGCTCGACCTGCCGATCAGCCTTGATGAGGCAGTGAATGGCGCCAAGGTCAAAGTGCCCACCGCCGACGGGGTGGTCATGCTGACCGTCGCGCCGGGCACCAGCTCGGGCAAGACGCTGCGGCTCAAGGGCAAGGGCTTTTCGCGCAAGGACGGCAGCCATGGCGACCAGCTGGTGACGATCGAGATCCAGGTTCCCGAGGGCGATACCGACCTGGTCCAGCGCCTCGATGGCTGGCGCGATCCGCGCAACCTGCGCGCCCGCCTGGGCGTCTGACGCGTGGACGATCCACCCCTGGACAACGAACCGCGCCCGCCGCTGACCCTGCCCGATCTGTCGCCCGAAGCCCGCCGCAAACGCGCGCTGCAGGTGCGGCTTGACGAGCATGTCGGCCCGCAAGGCTGGGTCTGGCACACCAAGGCATTCCGCGTGATCGGCCGGGTCTGGACCGGGGCCTGGCACGATGGCTTCATCCATGCCGGCAACCTGGCCTATATGTCGATCCTGGCGCTGTTTCCGTTTTTCATCACGGTCGGCGCGGCTTTCAGCCTGGTCGGCGAACAGGCCCAGCGCAGCGCATCGGTTCACACCATCCTCAAGGCCCTGCCCCCCGATGTCGCGCGCGCGCTGGAGCCGGTGGCGCAAGACGTGATTGTGGCGCGCAGCGGCTGGCTGCTATGGATCGGCGGGTTGGTCGGGCTGTGGACCGTGGGCAGCCTGATCGAGACGATCCGCGACGTGCTGCGCCGCGCCTATGGCACGCGGGAGACTTATGCTTTCTGGCGCTACCGGCTGATTTCGACAGGCGTAATCATCGGCGCGGTGGCAGCACTGTTTTCTGCGCTGCTGGTGCAGGTCGGGATCGGCACCGCGCTTGAAGTGATCGCTGCACATTATCCCCGCGCGACCGGCTGGGCCGATACGCTGTTCACCTCGCAGCTCTTGCCGGCCGCAGTCATTTACCTTTCGCTCTACATGCTGTTCCTGACACTGACTCCCACCGCCTATCGCACGCGGCGCTATCCCAAATGGCCGGGCGCGCTGCTGGTCACGGTGTGGTGGATGGCGGTTTCGATCGCGCTGCCGCAAGTGCTGCGGCGCTTTTTCACTTATGACCTGACCTATGGCAGCCTGGCGGGCGTGATGATCTCGCTTTTCTTTTTCTGGCTGGTCGGCTTAGGAATGGTGGTAGGGGCCGAGCTCAACGCCGCACTGGCCGAGACGCCCGAGGAACAGGACTTGCTGGGCAAGCGCCGCCAGGCGCGCGGGTCTGGCGACAATGAAGCAACAGGAACCAATGCATGACTGGATTGATGCAGGGCAAACGCGGACTGATCATGGGTCTGGCGAACGACAAGTCGCTGGCCTGGGGGATCGCCCAGAAGCTGCACGAGGCGGGCGCGGAGCTCGCCTTTTCGTATCAGGGCGAAGTGATGGAAAAGCGCGTCCGCCCCTTGGCCGAGAGCCTGGGGGCCGATTTCCTGATCGATTGCGATGTCTCCGACATGGCCGCGCTCGATAGCGCCTTTGCCACCCTGGCGGCGCGCTGGCCGACGATCGACTTCGTGGTCCATGCCATCGGGTTTTCCGACAAGAACGAATTGCGCGGGCGGTATTATGATACCACGCTCGATAACTTCCTGATGACAATGAACATTTCGGCCTATTCGTTTGTTGCGGTGACCAAGCGGGCCAAGGACATGATGCCGGATGGCGGTTCGATCCTGACGCTTTCCTACTACGGCGCGGAAAAGGTTGTGCCGCATTACAACGTGATGGGCGTGGCCAAGGCCGCGCTCGAAACCAGCGTGATGTATCTCGCCAATGACCTGGGCCCGCTGAACATCCGGGTCAATGCGATCTCGGCCGGGCCGATCCGCACGCTGGCAGCCAGCGGGATCGGCGATTTCCGCTATATCCTCAAGTGGAACGAGCTCAATTCGCCGCTGCGCCGCAATGTGACGATCGAGGACGTCGGCGGCTCGGCGCTGTACTTCCTGTCGAGCCTGTCATCGGGGGTGACCGGCGAAGTCCACCACGTCGATGCGGGCTATCACCTGGTCGGGATGAAACAGGAAGACGCGCCCGATATCGCGCTGGGCTGAGCGCCCTACTTCGGCGGCGCGGGCGGGGGCGTTTCCGGCTCGGGAGCTTGCCCTGAAGCCTGCTGCTCCAGCTTGCGGCGGGCGATGATCTGTTCCTCCTGCTGCTCGACTGCGGCCTGGGTTTCGGCGGCATCGGCATCGACATTGGCCAGCCGCTTGGCACGCTCGTCGGCAATCAGCTGCGCGGCGCGAATGCCGGGATCGGTCTTCTTTTGGGCATAGGCTTCGTTGATCAGCTTGCTCGAACAGCCGGTCCAGCCGCCGGACCCAACCGGCGAGCAGCTTTGCGCGCCGGTCTTGGTATAGGTTTCATAGGCGCGGACCTTCTGGTTCCAGGCCTCGTTCTGCGGGCTCACACTTTCGCGCAGAGTCTCAGGGATCCGGTAGCGTTCGCCTTCGTCCTTGCGGGCGCAGACGGTGATCGTGCCGGCATCGGATTCGGGGCACTTGTCCTCGCCAAAGACGATGACAAGGTTGACCTTGGGCTCGCTCGTTTGCTGCGCCTGGGCCGGGGTGGCGGTTGCGAGGCCGAGGGCCAGCAAGGCCAGGGCAGCATGGATCGGACGCATCAAACGAACTCCTGAATTTGCGGTCCCGATATAGGAACCGGACCGCTGAATACCAGATGAAGCGGCACGCGTCTTGTTCCGGGTCAAATTCGTGTCGCGAGCCGGATCGCCACGCGGCAGCCCAGCCGGATCGCGCCCGCCAGCAGCGGATAGGCCGGGGCCTGCTCGGCTCCGGCCGCCAGCGCGGTCTCGCGGTGGGCGCGTTCGTCCTCGCGAAATTGTTCGATCATGCCCGACAGTTCGGGGTCGCTGGTCCCCAGTTCATCGAGCTGCTGGGTATAGTGCCGGTCGATCTCTTCTTCGACCGCGGCGGTGCAGGCCATCGCGGCCTTGGGCCCGATCAGCGCGGTCGCCGCGCCCAGCGCGAAGCCCGCGACATGCCAGAACGGCTGGAGCGCGGTGGGGCGCACGCCGCGTTCCGCGATCAATGCGTCGAACTTCGCGCGGTGTTCGGCTTCCTGCTCGGCCATGTGGCGGATCTCGCCCGAAAATGGCGCGCGGTCGCCCATCACTGCCAATTGTCCGGCATAGATCCGGGTCGCGCCATATTCACCGGCCTGATCAACCCGCAGCATCCGTTCGGTGGCTTCCTTGTTCATGCCGCAACACCCTTGCTGCGGCCCTGTAGCACGAAGACCAGCAGGGCGGCCGGGACCGAAATCAGGAAATTGAACCCCGCCAGCGAAATCCCGAACAGGTCCCACGGGGCTACATCACAGCGAATGACCGGGGCGTCGAGGATCGCCTTGAGCGGATCGCCGCTCGTATCGACCGCGCTGGTGCAGGCGGTGAAGCCGGTCCACCAGCCGTATTCGATCCCGGCATGATAGCCCCCGATCAGCCCGCCGATCAGGATCGCCAATGCGGCCAGTCGGACCAGCAGCTCGGCCGGGGGGCGGACCAGCGCCAGCGCGGCGCAGGCCAAGGCGGCGAAAAGCGCGTAACGCTGCCACCAGCACATCTCGCACGGGTACAGGCCAAAAACATACTGGCTGATATAGGCCCCGCCCAGCAGCGCGGCGGGAACCGCAAAAGCCAGCAGCAGGGCGGCGCGCGCGGCGGCGGGTCCAGTGGGAAGCAGGCTCACTTGCGCTTGACCCCGGCGGTGCGGCGTACGGTCTGGACTGCGTAGTACAGCTGGAAGTCCTTGATCCCCTTGGCCTTGAGGCTATCGGGCGTATCCTTGAAATGGGGATCGGGCTGGCGATCGCTTTCCAGCTTCTTGTCATCCATCGCCGCTTCGTTGACCAGGTGGCGGCGCAGATCGCTCTCGCGCGCAGCCAGTTCGTTGCGCCGCGCGGCATCGGGATCGCTGAGCTGCGGCACGCGGATATCGGGATCGATCCCGCCTTCCTGCACCGAGCGGCCCGAGGGTGTGTAATAGCGCGCGGTGGTAAACTTGACCCCGCTGGTGCGCGAGCGGTCAAAGTAGAACAGCGACTGGACCGAGCCCTTGCCGAAGCTGCGTTCGCCCATGATCAGCGCGCGGCGGTGATCCTGCAGCGCCCCGGCGACGATTTCCGAGGCCGAGGCCGAGCCGACGTCGATCAGCACGATCAGCGGCAGCCCCCTGGCGACATCGCCCGGGAACATCGATTCGGCGCGGTAGTACTGGTCCTCGCGCTTGTTGCGGCCGCGCTGCGAAACGATATCGCCCTTGGACAGGAACAGGTCGGACAAGGCCACAGCCTCGTCCAGTTCGCCGCCCGGGTTCTGCCGCAGGTCAAGCACCAGCCCTTCGAGCTTGCCGCCCGCCTTGCCGCGCAGGTCTTCAACCGCCTTGCGGACATTTTCGCCCACATCCTTGCCGAACTCGTTGACGGTGATCACCCCGACATTGTCCTTGAGTTCCCAGGTCACCGGCTCAAGCTTGATCACCCCGCGCGTCACGGTGACATCGAACGGCCCCTCGCGGCCCGAGCGGAAAATGGTCAGGCGGATCTTGGTGCCGGCCGGCCCGCGCATCTGCGCCACGGCATCGTCCAGTTCGCCGCCATAGAACAGCTTGCCCTCGATATGGGTGATGAAATCGCCGGCCTTGATCCCGGCGGCTTCGGCCGGGCTGCCGCGCATCGGCGAGATCACCTTGACCGCGCCGTCATCCATCACCACCGACAGCCCCAGCCCCTGGTATTCGCCATCAATCATGGTGTTGAGCCGCTGGATCGAGGCGCCTGAAAGGTAGGAGGAATGCGGATCGAGCGAGTTCAGCATGCCCTCGATCGCGCCGTCTTCCAGCTTGTTGCCCTCGGGCGCTTCGACATAGTAGGCCTGGAGCCAGGCATGGACCAGCGCGAGCCGCTCAAACTGCTGGGACGAGCGGCCATCGACCGCGGCAAGGCCCGCAGTGGTCGCCGGGATCAGCGATACCGCGCCAAGCAGCAGGGCGGAACGCAGCAGGGAAACAGTCTTCATCGCTCAGCAGCCTCTTCGCAAATCTGTTGCGCCTCTTATCGCGCGGGGAATCTTAACACCAGATGGTCAGTAATCAGCGCACGAAATCGAGCGGATTGACTGGTTGGCCCGCGCGGCGCAGCTCAAAGCCCAGCACCGGGCGGCCCGGCCCCATCCGCCCCAGCGAAGCACCGGCCACCAGATTGTCGCCAACCCGGCAATCGAGTTCGCTGAGGCCTGTGACCAAGGAGGTCCAGCCGCCGCCATGTTCAATGATCGCGATCAGACCATAGCCCTTGTATGGCCCGGCAAATGCCACGCGTCCCGCAGCCGGAGCCACGACTTGCGCTCCGCCGCTGAGCAAAATCGACAGCCCGCGCGACTGCGGCTGGCCGGGCCGCGTCTCGCCGAACCCGGCGACCAGGCGTCCGGCGGCGGGTAGCAGGTAACGGGCCGGGGCACCGCCGGGCGCCGCCGCGGCACTATCGGGCGCGGGGGCCTGGGCAGTGAGCGGCTGGGCCGGGCGCAGCACTGGCCCCGGCAAAGCAGCCAGCTGTTCGCGCATTGCCCCGGCCTTGGCCAGATCGACCACCAGCCCGGACAGGTCACGCGCCTCTTCGGCCAGCGCCAGTGCGCGTTCGCTTTCGCGATCGGCCGAAGCGCTGGCCGCACGCGAGGCCAGCCGCTGGCGGGCCTCAAGCGCGGCCAGCTCGCCGCGGCGGCGGGTCAGTTCGGTCTGGCCCGCGCGCATTTTGGCATTGGCCTGGCGGGCCTTTTCCTGCAGCGCCTTGCCGCGTTCGATCGCTTGCCTGAGGCCAGCGGTGCGCCGCGCCACTTCGGGCAGCATCGTATCGAGCACCGCGCGCAAGTAGACCGTTTCGTTGAGCGATCCCGGCCGCAGCAGCGAGAGCAGCGGCGGGCGGCGCGAGAGCCGCTGCAAGGATGCGGTCAGTTCGATCAGCGGGCGCTGCTTTTCGGCCAGTTCGGCGTTCAGCACCGCCTGTTCGCGCCCGATCAGACGAATCTGGGCTTCGTTGGCAGCGATCTGGGCCTCGGCTTCCTGGACGCGGGCGGCCAGCGCTGCGGCTTGCTGCGCGGTGCGGTCAGCCTCGGCAGTTGCCGTCGCGGCATCTCGCTCAAGCCGCTCAGCCCGGCTGCGCGCCTCGGTACCTTGCTGCTGCGCGCGGGTGAGCGCGGCCTGGGCATCTTCGGAGGTTTCGATCGGCACGCCGCTCTGCTGGGCCGCGCCTGGTGCAACCAGGCACAGTCCGGCCAACGGGGCAATCAGCAAGGGCCATCGCAGTCTCATCAAGGCCCCTTATCCCGAACGATGATAGGGATGGCCAGACAGAATGCTGGTGGCGCGGTACAATTGTTCGGCCAGCATGGCGCGGGCCATCAGGTGCGGCCAGGTCATTGCTCCGAAAGCGATCAATAGGTCGGCATTGTCGCGCGCCGCCTGGCCATGCCCGTCAGCCGCTCCGATCAGGAACCGCGCCTCGCGCACGCCCTCATCGCGCCATTTGCCCAGAATTGCGGCGAATTCTTCAGAAGTAAGCTGCTTACCGCGCTCGTCGAGCAGCACGGTGCGGCTTTGTGCTGGCGCTTCGGGAAGGGTGCCGCCGACGTCGGGCAGTTCGGTCAATTTGAGCGGCCAGGCGATCCGCTTGGCATAGCGCGCGACCAGCTCGGCTTCGGGCGAGCGAGCGATCTTGCCTCTTGCTATGATGTGCAGTTGCATGATGATCGGATAATTTCACGCGGAGACGCGGAGACGCGGAGATAAGTTTGGCGCCGAAGGCGCTGAGTGATCCCGGCGTCGGTGCAAGCACGCCCGGTGCATGAAAAGCGGCTCCGCCGCATCAAACCCTCCGCGTCTCCGCGTCTCCGCGTGACAAATTCGAACTCAAGCCGCGCCGGCGCTGTCCCCGAAGGCCCACATCCGTTCCAGGTTGTAGAAGCTGCGCACTTCGGGGCGGAACAGGTGGATCACCACATCGCCGGCATCGACCAGCACCCAATCGGCAGCCGGCAGGCCTTCGATCCGGACATGGCCAAAGCCGCCATGCTTGATCCGCTCGGCCAGCTTCTGGGCCATCGCCGCGACCTGGCGGGTCGAGCGGCCCGAGGCGATCACCATGTGATCGGCGATCGAGCTCTTGCCTTCGAGCGGGATCGAGACGAGCTCCTGCGCCTGATCGTCGTCGAGCGACTTCAGCACCAGTTCGTGGAGCGAACCGGGTTCGGAAGCAGGAAGCGGAGCGGGGGCGCCAGCAGCACCGGGGGCCGTTGCGGCGGGATCGGGTTGGGCCTTATTGGCGGGTTCAGGCGTCATGTAAGCGGAAACTGCTCCTGTATGGGGCGATTAGGACAATCATGGAATGTCGGAACCAACCGGATGGTGCGTCAGGGGATCGCGCAAGACTTTGCCAGCAAAGCGCGCGGCCCAGTCAGGATCGGCGCGGCGAATCGCTGTCGCCGAGCGCGGATCGGGATCGAAACGCAGTTCTATCAGCGCGGGTGCGCTCCATCCTGTCCGGTGGTTCAAGCTGGCTGCGGACCGCCGGTATCGGCCAAGCCAGGCCCGCGCGGGGCTCGCACAGGCAGCGCTATCATAGCCCGGACGCGCGATAACCGCAATCGGCATGGCGCGGGCGATGCTGCGCCAGTCCTTCCAGCGGTGAAACTGGGCGAGATTGTCGCTGCCCATCAGCCAGACGAAACGATGTTTCGGATAGCGCCGGGTGAGCTTTGCCAATGTATCGGCGGTGTAGCGCGTGCCGAGCTCGCGCTCGATCGCGGTCGGGCGGATCCGTGCACCCTTGGCCTGCCGCACCGCCGAAGCGATTCGCGCCGCCAAGGGTGCCATCCCGGCCTTGGGCTTGAGCGGATTGCCAGGCGAGACCAGCCACCAGACCTCGTCCAGCCCCAGCGCACCCAGCACAAACAGGCTGATCCGGCGGTGCCCGCCATGCGCGGGGTTGAACGACCCGCCAAGGAGGCCGATCTTCATTTCTCGCGGTTCCCGCGAGGGGGGCCAGGCCAGCCCGCTCCCCCGGCCCGGCCACCCGATATGGTATCCTGTGGGTGGCCGGGCCGGGGGAGCGGGCTGGCCTGGCTCAGGTTCATGTCAATGAACCTGCTGATCACGCCCGAACCTGCCCGGAGCCGCGCGCCACCCATTTGTAAGTGGTCAGCCCTTCCAGCGCGACCGGCCCGCGCGCATGGAGCCGACCGGTGGCGATCCCGATTTCGGCACCGAGGCCAAATTCGCCGCCATCGGCGAACTGGGTCGAGGCATTGGCCATGACGATCGCGCTATCGACTTCGGCAAGGAAACGTTCGCACACCGCTTCGTCCTGGCTGACGATCGCGTCGGTGTGGTTCGACGAGTGCCGGGCGATATGATCCAGCGCTGAATCCAGCCCATCAACCACCGCAACCGAAAGAATTGCATCGAGGTATTCGGTGTCCCAGTCCTCGGCGCTGGCGGGTCCGATCCGGGTGTCGAGCGCGCAGGCGCGGTGATCGCCGCGCAGTTCGCAGCCCGCATCGAGCAGCGCCGACACAACCACCTGACCGGCCGGAAACTGAGCGTCGAGCAGCAAAGTCTCCATCGACCCGCAGATTCCGGTGCGGCGCAGCTTGGCATTGAGTGCGATTGCTTCGGCCTTGGCCGGGTCAGCGGCGGCGTGAATGTAAGTGTGACAGATCCCGTCGAGATGGGCGAGCACCGGGACCCGGGCATCGGCCTGGACCCGCGCGACCAGGCTCTTGCCGCCGCGCGGCACGATCATGTCGATCAGGCCCGCAGCGGTCAGCATGGCCCCTACTGCGGCGCGGTCCTGAGTCGGAACAAGTTGCACGGCCTCAGCCGGAATGCCTTTGGATTCAAGCCCCTGCACCAGCGCCATATGGATCGCCCGGTTCGAATGGACCGCCTCGCTGCCGCCGCGCAGCAGCACCGCATTGCCCGAACGCACGCACAGCGCCGCGGCATCGGCGGTAACATTGGGACGGCTTTCATAGACGATGGCGATCAGCCCGATCGGGATCCGCACCCGGCTGAGCGCCAGGCCATTGGCGGGCTGCGATGCATCGATCACTTGCCCGACCGGATCGGGCAGGTCGGCCACCTGATCGACCGCATCGGCGATTCCGGCGAGTCGCGCTGAATCGAGCCGCAGCCGGTCGAGCAGGGCCAGGGTCAGGCCGGCCGCTTCGCCTGCCGCCATATCGCGGGCATTGGCTGCCAGAACTTCGGCTTCGGCAGCGCGCAATGACGCCGCGGCGGCATGGAGCGCGGCGCTCTTTTCGGCGGAATTCAGCCGCGCGAGCACCCGCTGCGCGGCACGCCCGGCGCGGGCCAGGCGCTCGACCAAGGCCTCGGCGCTTTCGATCGAAGAGTGTTCGGCATTCATCGCGCCAGCGCCTATCACCGCCGCGTCTGCTTGTCACCGACAAGCGGCCGTGTCGTTGCACAACGACTCATCCCATGAGTCCTTCGATTCGGCGAGTCCATGCCAATGCGGATTCGCGCTGCCCTCTGCGACCTGCTAGCGGCCCCCACGAGGGTTAATAAGGGACTCGGGGTCGTCTTGAAAAATCATTCCGTTAGCGGTGCTTCCGCCCGCCTGCGGAGCTGGTTTCCGGATCGCGAATTTTTCATGCGATCCGAAGGCCAGGTCCGTTTCATCAAGATTTCGTCGCGTACGCAGATGATCGCTGCCGGGGTAGTCGTGTCGCTGCTGCTGGCCTGGGCCCTGACCATGACTGCGATGGCCATTTCGAGCTACCTCTCGCACCGTGACCGGGCCTCGCTGCTGGAACGCGAAGCCAAAGTGGCCAGCTCTGAAGGTCGCCTCAACGCCTATGGCGAGGATATCGGCAAAGTCGCCGACGACCTCAAGCGGCGGCAGGAATTCATCGAGAAAACGACCCAGCCGATCCTGGGCGATCTGCCCAAGGACGCCAAGGCCGGCGAAACCGTTTCGGACAGCACCGGCGAAGCCGCGCAGACGATCAAGAAGGTCTCGATGGCTGTGCCGCAGGCCGCTGAGCTTGCCCGGATCGAGGCCCGCCAGCTGGCTTACATCGAAGGGCTTACTCGCCTTGCAGATCGCCGCTCGGCGGTGGCCGAGGCCAAGCTCGCCCGCCTGGGGCTCAACCCGCAAGCGATGCTGGTTTCGCTCAACGATCGCAGCGCCCAGGGTGGTCCGCTCGATATGCTGGCGACGTCCGCCGATGGCTCGATCGACCCGCGCTTCCAGCGCTTTGCGCTGTCGATGGCACGGATGGACGCGCTGGAGCGCAGCGTTGCCGGCTTGCCGCAGGCCCTGCCCGCGGAATTTCAGTACATTTCCTCGGGCTTCGGGTACCGCCCCAACCCGTTCACCGGCGGCGGCGGCGAATTCCACCCCGGGCTCGATTTCAAGGGTCCGCATGGCGCCCCGATCTATGCCGCAGCGCTGGGCACGGTCAGCTTTGTCGGCCAGCGTTCGGGCTATGGCAATGTGGTTGAGATCGACCACGGCAATGGCCTGGTCACCCGCTATGCCCACATGTCGGGTTTCACCACCACAGTCGGCAAGCGGGTCCAGCCGGGCGAGCAGATCGGCAAGATCGGCAGCACCGGCCGCTCGACCGGGCCGCACCTCCACTTCGAAGTCCGGGTGGGCGACCGGGCGGTCAATCCGCGTCCTTTCCTGGAGGCAGCTTCCAATGTTCAGCAAAAAGCCGGCCCGGGTGTCGGCGCAGGTACCGCAGGGTAGATCCATGGCCAATTCGACATTTTCGGTTTTCGGCGCAGACATCAAGATCAAGGGCGATGTCGTGGCCTCGGCCGATCTGCATATCGACGGGCGGGTCGAAGGCGACGTTTCGTGCACCTCGCTCGTGCAGGGCGAGAGCGGCGAGATTGTCGGCGGGGTCAAAGCCGAATCGGCGCGACTGGCTGGAACGGTGCGCGGCACAATCAGTGTGCGTGAACTGGTGGTGCTGAAATCAGCCCGAATCCACGGCGACGTCCACTATGACGCGCTGACCATCGAGCAGGGCGCCCAGGTCGACGGCCGTTTCGCCCCGCGTGCTGCGGTCAGCGAAGGCGGCGCTGAAGTGGTAGCGCTGGCGGCCAGCTAGGATCGCGTCAAACCACGAAACATAACTCCACGCCCGTTCGTGTCGAGCGAAGTCGAGACACCAGTGCGCGGCATCTCGACTTCGCTCGATGCGAACGGATGTAAGTGAGCAGTCCTAGAGCCCCAGTTCGGCCCTTAACGCCTTGCGATCAAGCTTGCCGACCATCGTCTTGGGCAGCTCATCGCGCAGCACCACAGCATCAACCCGTTCGTGCTTGCCAATCCTGGCGTTGAGCCAATCCCGCAGTTCCTCGCCGCTGGCGGATGCGCCCTCGGCCAAGGTGACATAGGCCCTTGGCATTTCGCCCAGCCGCGCTTCGGGAACGCCGATCACCAAAGCTTCCTTGATCGCTTCGTGCTGCAGCAGCACCGCCTCGACCTGGCTGGGGAAGACCTTGAAGCCGCCGACCGCGATCATGTCCTTGATCCGGTCAACGATCCGCGCGTAGCCCGCTTCATCGATCGCCGCCACATCGCCGGTGCGCAGCCAGCGGCCATCGGGCCGTTCGGCAAAGGCATCGGCAGCCGCTTCGGGGCGCTGCCAATAGCCCTGCATAACCTGCGGACCCTGGATCGCCAATTCGCCGGGTTCGCCCGCGGGAGCGTCCTTCGTGGGGTCCTCGCGGTCGAGCAGGCGGATCCGGGTTGCGGGCAAGACCTGGCCGATCGTCCCGACCCGTTCTTCGCCCTCATAGGGATTGGCCGAGACCACCCCGGCGCTTTCGGTGAGGCCATAGCCTTCGACCACCCGCGCGCCCGATGCCGCTTCGAACCGAGCTTTCAGCGGTAAAGGCAAAGGCGCCCCACCCGAGATACAGATCCTCAAGGACGAGAAGTCGGTCTTGGCTATATTGGGATGGTCGAGCAGTGCCTGGAACATCGTCGGCACCCCCGGCATCGCGGTCGCCCTGACCCGCTGCAGGGTCTTGAGCGCCTGCCCGGCTTCAAAGCGCGGCAGCATCGCGATGCATCCGCCGTTGGCCACCGTCCGGTTGAGCACGCAAGTGTTGGCGAAGACGTGGAACAGCGGCAGTACCCCCAGGATCATGTCACGGTCGCCCTGGTGCGGGTCGATCGCTTCGACCTGACGGGCGTTGGCCGACATGTTCTGGTGAGTCAGCATCGCGCCCTTGGGCGTGCCGGTGGTGCCGCCGGTGTATTGCAGCAGCGCCAGGTCCGCTTCGGGGTCAATGGTCACTGGTTTGAGTGGCGCTTGTGTGCACGTTTGATGCCACTTGAGGACATCCGGCCTGACCGGAATCGCGGTGATCGCCTTGCGTCCCAGGATCGCCAGCAGCACCCGCTTGGTCCAGGGCAGCATCTGGCCCAGCGAGCCGACCACCAGCCGCTCGAGCGCGGTTTCTTCCAGCACTTTCAGCGCGGTCGGCAGGAGCGCCGACGAATTCAGTGTCACCAGCAGCCGGGTGCCCGAATCCGCAACCTGTGTCGAGAGCTCATCGGCAGTGTAGAGCGGGCTGAAATTGACCACCGTCGCCCCGGCAATCATCGCCCCGTAATAGGCCGAAACATAGATCGGGACATTGGGCAGGTAGAGCCCGATCCGGTCACCCTTGACCACCCCAAGCTGCTGCAATCCCGCCGCAAAAGCGCGCGCTTCGGCATGAAGCTCGGCATAGCTGAAGCGCCGCCCGAGGAAATCGACCAGCGGCTTGGCACCATTGCGCGTCGCCGCCCGGGCAAAGAAATCGGGCAGCGACAATGGCGGCAGCGCAAGAGCCCAGTCGCAGGCGTGCACGTAGTGAGCGAGCCAAGGCTCGGCGTTGATGTTATTGACACTCATGTCAACGGCTTACCTTGTCCATGCGGAAAAGGTAGCGGGATTTGTGCGGGCTATTCTTCGCCTGCCGCTTCCGCAGCACGCTTCGCCTCAAGCCAGGCCGCCGCTTCGGCTTCCTGCGCCGCTTCACCGGCCAGCTTGTTCTGGGCATCACGCTCAGCCCGCAGTTCCTCGATCAGCGCCACACGGTCATCACCCAGCCGCGCATCGTCGCCGGCCTGGTCGATCAAGCCGGCCTTCTTGGCGGCCTTGGCGACAATCGCGTCAAGCTCGCGCTGGCTGCACAGGCCCAGAGTCACCGGGTCCTTGGGCTGGATGTTGGCGATGTTCCAGTGGCTGCGATCGCGGATCGCGGCGATGGTGTTGCGGGTGGTGCCGATCAGCTTGCCGATCTGCGCGTCGGAGATTTCGGGGTGGCTCTTGAGGATCCAGGCGATGCCATCGGGCTTGTCCTGGCGCTTCGACACCGGCGTATAGCGCGGGCCCTTGGTGCGATTGACGGTAACCGGCGCCTTCTGCATCTTGAGCGAATAGGCGGCGTCATCCTGGCCCTTTTCGATCTCGGCCATGGTCAGCTCGCCCGAACGCACCGGATCGCGGCCGGTGTACTTCGAGGAGGCGAGATCGTCGGCCATGGCCTGGACTTCGAGGATGTGCAGGCCGCAGAATTCGGCGATCTGTTCAAAGCTCAGCGCGGTGTTATCGACCAGCCAAGAGGCGGTCGCATGCGGCATCAGCGGGGTCGGCTGGGACACGGGTTTTTCTCCGTAAAAATAGATAGGGCCGCCCCTTGCGGAGCGGCCGTTCGCGGTTGCATCTAGGCTGATTCTCGCCCGAGGGCAAGGATCATCCCACCTTGAGCACGATCTTGCCAATATGGCTGCCCGCTTCCATCCGGGCGTGGGCCTTGGCTGCATCGGCGAGCGGAAAGGTCTGGTCCATGATCGGGCGCAGCTGTCCATCCTCAACCAGCGGCCAGGCGAGCTGGCGGATTTCCTGCGCGAGCAGCGCCTTGAACTGGTTGGTGCGCGGGCGCAGGGTCGATCCGGTCAGGGTCAGGCGGCGGCGCATCACTTCGGCCATGGGGATGGTGGCCTGCAAGCCCCCCTGGACCGCGATTGTGACATGGCGGCCATCCTCGGCCAGACACTTGAGGTTGCGCGCCACATAGTCGCCCGCGACCATATCGAGCACCAGTTCCACGCCTTTGCCGCCGGTAATCCGCGCGACTTCCTCGACAAAGTCCTGCGCCTTGTAGTCGATCGCATGGTCCGCGCCGATCCTGAGCGCCGCGGCGCACTTGTCGGCCCCGCCGCAGGTAACGATCACGGTCAGGCCGAACAGCTTGCCCAGCATGATCGCCATCGAACCGATCCCGCTAGTGCCGCCGTGGACCAGCAGCGTCTCACCCTCGCAGGCCCAGCCGCGTTCGAACACATTGTGCCAGACGGTAAACAGCGTTTCGGGCAAGGCCGCAGCCTGATCCATCGGCAGGTCCTGCGGCACGGGCAGGCAGTGATCGGCGGGAACCAGGCAATATTCGGCATAGCCGCCGCCCGGTGTCAGCGCGCAGACTTTCTGCCCCGGAAGCCACGACGTCACGCCTTCGCCCAGCGCCGCGACGGTGCCTGAAACCTCCAGCCCCAGCAGCGGCGAAGCGCCCGGCGGGGGCGGGTAGAAGCCCATGCGCTGGATCACATCGGGGCGATTGACCCCGGCAAAGGCGACCTTGATCAGTACTTCGCCCGGACCCGGGCGCGGCACTGGCAGCGACTCCAGCCGCAGCACTTCGGGTCCACCGACTGCCTCGAAATGCGCAGCCTTCATGGTTTCGGGAAGTGAATCAGTCATTTACCCCATCCCTGTTGCACGCCCGCCACGTTCCAACAGCTCTAGACTTTGCCCGTGTTGACAGCAAGGCCGCATGGCCCGATTCTGCCTCCACGATGGATGAAGACCTGCCCCGGCCCAAAGGTGATGCGGCGAGCTCGCTGGCGAAGGAATTGCTCGATCCCTATTCACAGGATGAGCTGGCCGAGCGGATCGCGCTGCTCGAGGCTGAGATCGCGCGAATCAAGGCCCACCAGGGCAAAGTGGCCGCTCACCGGATGGCCGCCGACGCCCTGTTCAAGCCGCGATCGAGCTAGTGGAAAGGCCTGCCCTTTTCTTGTCCGGCAGGGCCTCCCATATAGGTTTGGTTAACCACGTCAGTTCATACTCCTGGGCAGTGCCAAATTCACCGTCCGGAGCCTCTACTCCCTCTCGGAGACCAGACTAAATGCCCAGCTTTGCCCAGAGCCTCGAAAAGACGCTGCACGCCGCGCTCGCCAGCGCGTCGGAGCGCGCCCACGAATATGCGACGCTGGAGCACTTGCTGCTGGCGCTGATCGACGACGCTGATGCCCAGCAAGTGATGCAGGCCTGCGGGGTCGAGCTGGGCGAGCTGGGCGAAGTGGTGAAGCAGTACCTTGATCAGGAATACCAGTCGCTCAAAACCCAGGAAAAGGGCGATCCCTCGCCCACCGCAGGGTTCCAGCGCGTGATCCAGCGCGCGATCCTGCACGTCCAGAGCTCGGGCAAGGACACCGTCACCGGTGCCAATGTGCTGGTCGCGCTGTTTTCCGAGCGTGACTCTTATGCGGTCTATTTCCTCCAGCAGCAGGACATGACCCGGCTCGATGCGGTCAGCTTCATCAGTCACGGGATCGGCAAGGGCGGCAAGCGGATCGAGGATCGCACCCCCAAGGGCAGCGAAAGCCCTGAAATGCCGCAGCAGGAAGACAAGAACGCCAGCAAGGACGGCAAGAAGGATTCAGCGCTCGACCAGTTCTGCGTCAACCTCAACGAGCGCGCGATGGTCGGCAAGATCGATCCGCTGATCGGGCGCGGGCCCGAAGTGGACCGCACGATCCAGATCCTGTGCCGACGCTCCAAGAACAACCCGCTTTATGTCGGCGACCCCGGCGTCGGCAAGACCGCCATCGCCGAAGGCCTGGCCCGCAAGATCGTCGAAGGCGAAGTGCCCGAAGTGCTGCTGGATGCGGTGATCTATTCGCTCGACATGGGCGCGCTGCTTGCGGGCACGCGCTATCGCGGCGATTTCGAGGAGCGGCTCAAGCAGGTTGTGAACGAGCTTGAGAAGATGCCCGAAGCGGTGCTGTTCATTGACGAAATCCATACGGTGATCGGCGCCGGGGCAACCAGCGGCGGGGCAATGGATGCCTCAAACCTGCTCAAGCCCGCGCTGTCCTCAGGCGCGATCCGCTGCATCGGCTCGACCACTTACAAGGAATTCCGCAACCACTTCGAAAAGGACCGCGCGCTGCTGCGCCGGTTCCAGAAGATCGATGTCAACGAACCCACGGTCGAGGACACGATCAAGATCCTCAAGGGCCTGCGCAGCGCTTTCGAGGAACACCACAAGGTCAAGTACACCCCCGAGGCGATCAAGACCGCGGTGGAACTGTCAGCGCGCTACATCAACGACCGCAAGCTGCCCGACAAGGCGATCGACGTGATCGACGAGGTTGGCGCGATGCAGATGCTGGTTCCGCCCAGCCGCCGCAAGAAGACCATCACCGCGCGCGAGATCGAAGCCGTGATCGCGACCATGGCGCGGATCCCGCCCAAGTCGGTCTCGAGCGATGACCGGCAGGCGCTCGAGCACCTTGAGAAGGATTTGAAGCGCGTCGTCTTCGGGCAGGACCAGGCGATCGAAGTGCTCTCCAGCGCGATGAAGCTCAGCCGCGCTGGCCTGCGCGATCTCGAAAAGCCGATCGGCTCGTTCCTGTTCTCCGGGCCTACCGGGGTCGGCAAGACCGAAGTGGCCAAGCAGCTTGCCTCGATCCTGGGCATTCCGATCCAGCGCTTCGACATGTCCGAATATATGGAACGCCACTCGGTCAGCCGGCTCATTGGTGCGCCTCCGGGCTATGTCGGCTATGATCAGGGCGGGCTGCTCACCGATGCGATCGACCAGCAACCGCACTGCGTGCTGCTGCTCGACGAGATCGAAAAGGCCCACCCCGACCTGTTCAACATCCTGCTGCAAGTGATGGACAATGGGCGGCTCACCGATCACCACGGCAAAACGGTCGATTTCCGCAATGTCGTCTTGATCATGACCACCAATGCCGGGGCCAGCGACATGGCCAAGCAGGGGATCGGGTTCGGCGACGTATCCAAGGCCGACGCCGGCGACGAAGCGGTCAAGCGGATGTTCAGCCCCGAATTCCGCAACCGGCTCGATGCGATCGTGCCCTTTGCATACCTCGGCACCGAAGTGATCGCGCGGGTGGTTGAAAAGTTCGTGCTCCAGCTCGAACTGCAGCTGGCCGACCAGAACGTCCACATCCAGTTCGACAGCGATGCCCGCGAATGGCTGGGCAAGCGCGGCTATGACAAACTCTATGGCGCGCGCCCGATGGCCCGGCTGATCCAGGAGAAGGTCAAGCAGCCGCTGGCCGAGGAATTGCTGTTCGGCAAACTGCGTCACGGCGGCGAAGTCCACGTTTCGGTCAAGGACGAGGTCCTCGCATTCGAGCTGACCCCGGCCCCGCCCAAGCTTGACCGCAAGGCCAAAAAGGCCGCCGAAGCCGAAGCTGCCGCCAAGCCCAAGCCGAAGCGCAAGGGCAAGGCGGCCAGCGAGCCCGGCAGCGAAGAAGGCTGAATGATCAGCCGGCACGCAACAGGCCTGAGCAGCGAGGATGCGATTGCGCGGTTGACCTGCGCCACCTATCCCTCGGCGGCATGAAGCCCAAGCTGCTCACCACGCTCCCAGGCTACACCCGCGCGGCATTCGCAGCCGATGCCCTTGCCGGAGTGACCGTCGCAATGGTGGCGCTGCCGCTGAGCATCGCGATTGCGATTGCTTCGGGCGCGCCGCCAGCGACCGGGCTGGTCACCGCGATCGTCGGCGGCTTCCTGATCTCGGCGCTGGGTGGCAGCAGAGTGCAGATCGGCGGGCCGACCGGAGCGTTCATCGTCGTGGTCTATGGCGTGATTGCCCAGCACGGCTATGACGGGCTGGTGCTGGCGACACTGATGGCCGGGATGATCCTGGTGCTGGCGGGGCTGCTGCGGGCCGGCAACCTGATCGCTTTCGTCCCCGAAGCGGTGGTCAACGGCTTCACGATCGGCATCGCGGTGATCATTGCTGGCAGTCAGCTCAAGGACTTCTTCGGGCTGACCGCACCCGCCTTGCCGGCCGAGTTCGTGGGCAAGTTGGAGGCCTTGTGGGCCGCGCGCGCCAGCGTCAACTGGCCGGCGCTGGGAATGGGCCTCGCGGCGCTACTGCTGATCGTGTTCCTGCGCCGCCGCTTTCCGCGCTTTCCCGGACTGATCCTGGCTATGGCCGCAGTTTCCGGCCTGGTCGCTTGGCTGAAACTGCCGGTCGATACGATCGCCTCGCGCTATGGCCAGCTGCCCGCCGCGCTGCCGAGCCCGGCGCTGCCGGACATCTCGCTGGCCCGGCTGAGTGAGCTCCTCCCCTCGGCGCTGGTGATCGCTTTCCTTGCCGCGATCGAATCGCTGCTTTCGGCGATGGTCGCCGACCGGCTGATCGAGGGCCGCCATCGCCCCAACGCCGAAGTGCTGGCCCAGGGCTGGGCCAATATCGGCTCGGCGCTGTTCGGCGGACTGCCGGCGACTGGCGCGATCGCCCGGACCGCCACCAACGTGCGCGCCGGAGCGACAACGCCGGTTGCCGGGCTGGTTCATGCGCTGACGATCCTCGTGGTGCTGCTGCTCGCCGCGCCGCTGGCGGGTTACCTCGCCATGCCGGCGTTGGCCGCGCTGCTGCTGACGACTGCCTGGAACATGAGCGAGCCGCACAAATGGCGCGGCTATTGGGCTTCGCCCGCCAGCGACCGGGGCCTGTTGTTGCTCACGTTGACGCTGACGGTGCTGTCCGATCTGACGGTGGCGATTGGCGTGGGCGTGGGCCTGGGACTGGCGCTGCGGCTGCGCGATAGCCGGCAGCAAGCCGAGGAATGGCACACGCCCGAACGCTAATCGACCAAACGCACCAGCTTGTCGCGCCCGGTTGCGCCGCGCAACAGTTGCAGTCGTGACGTCGCCACGCCCAGCGCTTCGGCCAGCAATGCGAGCACTGCTTCATTGGCCTTGCCATCCTGCGGTTTGCTGCGGACTTTGATCAGAACCACGCCCTCGCCCAGTTCGATCGTTTCGATCCGCGCACCGGGCGTGACGCGCAGCGCCAGCCGGCCGTCGGCGTCGGCCAGCGCACGGATCGCTGCGGGCGGAGGAAAATCAGCTTTCGGTCGTGCCATCGTAGAGCGCGGCGTGGACCTTGGCGTTTTCAACATAGTGCGCCACGCCCATTTGCAGTCCGGCGATCGCCCGGTCGTCGAGCTCGCGCATGAAAGCAGCGGGGCGGCCGGCCCAGAGCTGGCGCGCGGGGATGCGCTTGCCGGGAGCGAGCAGCGCGCCCGCCGCGAGCATGCCCTCGCGCTCAATCACGCAGCCGTTCATGGTCTGCGCGGCAAAGCCGACGAAGCCCTTGTCCTCGATCACGGTGCCGTGGAGCATTGCCATGTGGCCGATCAGCACGTCCTCGCCGATCAGCGTCGGATAGCCATCGGGCGCGCCGGGCATCGCCGCGTCGCAGTGGATCACGCTGCCGTCCTGGACGTTGGTCCGCGCCCCGATCACAATCCGGGTGACATCGCCGCGCAGCACGCAATTGTACCAGATGCTGGCATCGGGGCCGATCTCGACATCGCCGATTATGCGGCAGCCCGGCGCGATGAAAGCGCTGTCGTGGATGCGCGGGGCCTTGCCATTGATGGCGACGATAGTGGTGTCAGGTCGGTTCACGGCAGTTCGATTCCCAAGAAGCTGGTCCAGGTGACATAGGGCAGCACCGAGGCATGGTCGTCGCGCCAGACCCTGGGTGCCGGTTTGCCCAGCGCGGTCCATTGATACTGGGGCGCCAGGCTGCGGATTTTTGCGATCTGCGCCGGATCGCGGCTGACTGCAACCCATTCGGAAGCAAACAGCTCTTGCCCGGGCTGCGGATTGTCGAACCGCTTGGCCGCGAAAAGGCCCCGCGCCGCCAGCTGGGCTGCCAGCGCCGGTTCAAGGTTGATGTAGTTGTTCGAGATGTGGACCATCATCACCCCCTTGGGCGACAAGGCATCGAGATAGACCCCGAAAGCTTCATGGGTGAACAAGTGAAGCGGCACCGAATCGGACGAAAAGGCATCGATCGCCAGGAAATCGAAGCTGGCCTTGGGCAAACGCTCCAGTTCAAGCCGGGCATCGCCCAACCGCACCCTGGCCTTGGGTGTGCACTCGTCAAGGTAGGTGAAACTGCCGTCCTGCGAGAGCCGCAGCACGGCCTGGTCGATCTCGAAGAAAGTCCAGTCCTGCCCCGGACTGGCGAGACAGGCAAGTGTTCCGGTGCCCAGCCCCAACACGCCGATCCGCGCCCTTTCGCCCAGCAGCTCTGGCGCCAGGTCCATCACGATCGCCACCCCCGAACCCGCGCCGTAATAGGCCAGCGGAACCCGGCGGCGGGCCGGATCGGTTGATTGCTCGCCGTGGAGCGTGGTGCCGTGGAGCAAGGTGCGGATGCGCGTTTCGGGATAGTCGCGCACGGTGTAGATTCCGAAATAGCTGCGGGTGCGGATCCCTGCGCGGCTGTCCTCGATAGTGTCGAGCCCGCCCTGGGCCAGCATCAGCACGGCCAGTACTCCGCTCGCCAGCCAGCGCCAGGGCACCAGTCCCAGTGCCAGCGGAACCAGCAGCGCGGTTAGCGGCAACCGCTGCCAAAGCGTATCCAGAAATTTGCCCGCATCGAAGATCATCCAGGTCAGCACCAGCACTGCGATGACCAGTCCGCCCAGCAGCAGGCGCCGCATCGCCGGATCGAGCGAAGCGGCATTTCGCCAGTCGGGCAAGGCTCCGCGCGGCAGCAGCATCGCGGCCGCCAGCACCAGCAGCGGATACTCCCAGACCCAGTCGAAAATCAGCGGCGCGGCCAAGGCGGTGAACATCCCGCCCAGCACTCCGCCGACCGACATCGCCAGATAGAACACGGTCAGCTGGCTGGCGTCAGGGCGCAAGTCATAAAGCCGGGCATGCAGTGCGGTGCAGAGCAGAAACAGCAGGACCACGCTGCTGACCAGCGGCACAACCCCGGTCCAGCCATAAGAGACTGCGGCCATTCCGCCGATCGCAAAGATCCCCGCCCAGGCCAGGGCCGAAATCCAGCGCGCTGGACCCCTCCGGTCGGCAAAGGCGATCGAGAAGCTCAGCAAATAAAGTCCCAGCGGCACCACCCAGATCAGCGGCATGGCGAAGATATCGGTGGTGATGTGGGTCGTTGTGGAGAGCATCAGTCCCGAAGGAACCGCCGCCAGAACGACCCAAAGCGCAACAGTTTTTCCTGCAAGTTCAGATGGTTTTGGGCCTTGCGGTATCATGATACCTTGTGTGGGAGCCGTGGCCCGGGACCGCGCCGCCAGCACGATCAGACCCAACAACAGCAGATAGCCCGCGCTCCAGCCCCACGACTGCAGATGCAACGGCAGGTACGGCTCGACCAGCAGCGGATAGGCGATCAGCCCGCCGAAGCTACCCAAGTTCGAGGCAGCGTAAAGCGCCCAGGGCTCTCCTGCGTCGGGGTGATGGGCATACCAGCGCTGCATCAGCGGGGCCTGCGCCGAAACCATGAAGAACACCGCCCCGATGCTGGAAGCGAACAGCAAAGGCACCCAGAACACTTCCATGCCAGGTGCGGCCGGTGCCAGCTTGGCGAGGCCAATCGGCAGGGTCAGCGCGGCCAGCGCGAACAGGGTAATATGGATCCGCGCCTGCCGCCGGATCGGCCAGCGCGACAGCCAGTGGGCATAGGCATAGCCCCCCAAGAGCAGCGCCTGGTAAACCAGCATTGCGCTGTTCCAGACGTTCGGCGCCCCGCCCAGCCGCGGCAAGGCCATCCGCGCAACCATCGGCTGGATCAGGAACAGCAGGAACGAGCCGGTCAGGATGGTTGCGACGAACAGGGCGCGCCGACTGCCCCTCACCGGGCGCGCCAGACGGAACGATCGAGCGAATAGGCAACGTGGCGCAGCAGCGGGTCATTCGCCGCGAGCCGGGGATGGTCGAAATCAAGTTCGGGCCGGTAGGTCATCCCCATCCGCTCCATCACCGCGCGGCTGCGGTGGTTGCCGGTGTGGGTAATGGCCCATGCGGTATCGTCGGGCAGATTGGCAAACAGCCAATCGGTCGTGGCCCGTGCAGCTTCGCTGGCATAGCCCTGCCCCCAGCAGTCGCTCGCCAGCCGCCAGCCGATCTCGGCCTTGCCATCGACCGGCCCGGCATTGCCGCGGATCACCCCGCACCAGCCGATCAACTGCGCATCTTCGCGGCGTTCGAGTGCCCAGAAGGTATGGCCATGCTCCTGTTCCTGGGCCTCGACCCGCCCGATCAGCGCTGCAGTCTCAGCGCGGCTCATGCAAGGGCCGAGCGTCGCCATGACCAGCGGATCGCTGCAGATCGCATGAAAGGGATCGAGGTCCTCCGCGCGCCACGAGCGTAGCGCAAGCCGTTCGGTTTCGAGGCGGAATTCGCTCATTGGATGCGCGAATTGGTTTCACGCGAAGCACGCGAAGGAGCGAAGGGCGCGATGGTCATTGGTGCAGCCTTAGAACAACTCGCGCAAAACCCGGCCCAAAATCCGTCTATGCTGAGCTTGTCGAAGCACTGTCCTGTTCTTTGTGCCTCGCCCACAGCCGCACGAAGAAAAGAGCGATCCTTCGACAAGCTCAGGATAGTCGGGTTTGGGGTGAAGTGATTTAGATTCTCCGATGGTCGCTCCAATTGGGAACCACCAGTGTCGCGGTGCTTGTTGACCACCCCCATCACCCCTCGCGCCCTTCGCTTCTTCGTGCGCTTCGCGTGAAACCTTTGTCAGCCAATCAGCCGCGCCGCATGCGCCGCGTGGTAGGTCAGCACACCCGAACAACCCGCGCGTTTGAAGGCCAGCAGGGTTTCGAGCACCAGCGCGTCGCGGTCCCCCGCGCCAGCTGCGGCGGCATGCTCGATCATCGCGTATTCCCCGCTGACCTGGTAGGCGAAGACCGGAACCTCGAAGGTCTCTTTCACCCGCCGGACAATGTCGAGATAGGGCAGGCCCGGCTTGACCATCACGCTGTCAGCCCCTTCGGCCAAGTCCATCTCGACCTCGCGCAGCGCCTCTTCGCTATTGGCGGGGTCCATCTGGTAAGTCTTCTTGTCGCCCTTCAAGAGCCCGCGCGAACCCACCGCGTCGCGGAACGGGCCATAGAAGGCGCTGGCATACTTGGCGGCGTAGCTCATGATCTGGACATTCGCATGGCCGGCCTCTTCCAGCGCATCGCGGATCGCGCCGATCCGGCCGTCCATCATGTCCGAAGGGGCGATCACGTCGGCCCCGGCTGCGGCTTGATTAAGGCTCTGGCCGATCAGCACCTCAACGGTCGGATCGTTCAGCACATAGCCCGCGCCATCGACCAGTCCGTCCTGTCCGTGGCTGGTATAGGGATCGAGCGCGACATCGGTCAGCACGCCAATCTGGTCACCGCACGCATCCTTGATTGCCCGAATCGCGCGGCACATCAGGTTGTCCGGGTTGAGCGCTTCCCTGCCGTCATCGCTGCGGCGGTCGGCCTGCGTATTGGGGAACAGGGCGAGGCAGGGAATGCCCAGCGCCACTGCTTCCTTGGCCCGCGCGGCAATCAGATCGACCGACCAGCGCGAGACGCCGGGCAGCGATCCGATCGGATCTTCCACGCCCGAGCCTTCGGTCACGAACAGTGGCCAGATCAGATCGGCCGGGGTCAGCACCGTTTCGCGAAACAGCGCGCGGCTCCAGGCGGTGGCGCGGGTGCGGCGCAGGCGGGTGGCGGGGAATTGGCCGGTCATGCGAGTTGTCTTAGTGCCCGCCTGACGGCGGCGCAACACCGGCCCGCTCCCCCTGCCCGACCACCCGTGACATGGTACCCTTGGGGTGGTCGGGCAGGGGGAGCGGGCCGGTGCTGCAAGCTATCGACGGATGTCGATAGCGCCCCTCATGAAAGCTTGTCGATCTCGCGGCCGTTGCTCGCCTGCCCGACACTGGCCTGACGCGGGGCGAGGCTTTGCATCGCCGCGCCGGGCTTGACCGTCTTGAGCTGCGCCATCCGCGCCTTGTAAGCTGCCAGCTCGCCCGGATCGACCTGGTTCGAGACGGTAAACTTCACCGACATCGGATTGACTGCGGTGCCATTGCGATAAAGTTCGTAGTGCAAGTGCGGGCCGGTCGAGAGCCCGGTCGAGCCGACATAGCCGATCACTTGTCCGGCACGGACCGCGCCGCCGACGCCCACCGCGGTCCGGCTCATATGGGCATAGGCCGTGGCATAGCCGCCGCCGTGATCAAGCTTGACATAGTTGCCATGCCCGCCGTGCCAGCCCGAAAAGATCACCCGGGCATCGCCCACGGCATAGATCGGCGCGCCATAGCCAGCGCCAAAATCCACACCCGAATGCATCCGGGTGTAGCCCAGCACCGGATGACGCCGCGCCCCGAAGTTCGAGGTGATCCGCCCGCCAACCACCGGCATGATCAGCCCGGTGCGGCGCTGGCCCATGCCTGAGGCTTCGAAGAACTGGCCGTCCTTGCCCCAGCGCAGCAGCTGCGCCTTGAGCCGCCCGCCCTGTTCAAGCCCGGCAAGCAGCAGTTCGCCCACTTGCGTTTCACCGCTCGAAGCGCGGCGGTAGGAGACGATGATGTCGAAGGTATCGCCCGGCTCGATCGCCGAATCGAGGCTCATGTGCTGGTCAAGCACCGAGAGGTATTCCTGGATCGCCTCAATCGGTGCCCCTGCCGCGCGGGCCGACATGTAGAGGCTGGTCCCGACCGTCCCGCGAATCCGCAAGGGCGTGGTATCGACCGTGATCGCATGGCTTTCCAGCTGGAGCTGACCACCGGCCCGGCTGACTTTAAGGTCAAGATCGAAGCGGGCGCGGAAGGCCAGATGGTCAAGCTGGCGCGGGCCGCCGTCGCGGCTGCCGAGCGCAATGTCGAACTGGGTTCCAGGTGCGATCTGATCGGTCGCGATAACGCCGCCCACCAGCCTGCTGACTGCGGCGGCATCCTCGATGCTAACCCCGGCGCGGGCCAGCATCCGTTCGAAGCTGTCGCCCTGACCCAGCGTTGCAGTGAACTTGAGCGAAGTGCGTTCGGGCACCCCGGCCGCCGGAATCGCGGCCATGGTTGCCCCCATCCGCCGTCCGGTGTCCCCACCCAGCGCCAGGGGCTGGATCATCTGGCTGCGAAATTCCTCCCGCGCGTTCGAATCGAGCGGCATGGTCGGGCTGGCCGCAATCGCGCTGCTGTCCGGCCCCAGCGACACAGCCAGAACCATCAGCCCCAGCATGGTCGCGAGGCCCCGAAACCACTCGGCCGAGCCGATATCCTCGGCCAGATCGGGGGCCCAGGAGGGGCTGCCCAAATGATCGAACAGCGCCTTGCCGTGTCCCGCCAGGCGGCGGCCCAGTCCTTGCGGTAGCGCAGCCTCCGGCAAAGCCGCGGCGGCAGCAGGCGCGGCTGCGCCAGCTGTCCCGAATTGCGGCAATTCGCGCGGTTTGAACAACACTGCCCCCTGGTCCGGCCTGGCTCGCGCTCTTGTGGACGCAGTGTGGTTAATCTTCGCCTAAGACGCCGGGGATGAGCGCGCCCGTCCGGCTTGCGGATGGCGGGCCGCCCCGCCACAGTGATCGGACCATGTTCCGGCCTTCCGCTTCTGCCCACAACTCGCGTCTGAAAGCCGTGCTGGGCCCGACCAATACCGGCAAGACCCACCTCGCAATCGAACGCCTCTGCGCGCACTCCTCGGGCGCGATCGGCTTTCCGCTGCGGCTGCTGGCGCGCGAGGTTTATGACAAGGTCTGCGCCATCAAAGGGCCGGACAAAGTCGCGCTGATTACCGGCGAGGAGCGGATCGAGCCCAAGCACGCGCGCTACCTGCTGTGCACCGCCGAGGCGATGCCGGTCGATGCCGATCTGGCCTTCGTCGCGCTCGACGAAGCGCAGCTCGCTGCCGATCGCGAGCGCGGCCACCTGTTCACCGACCGCCTGCTCCACGCGCGTGGCCGCGAAGAGACCATGATCCTGGGCTCAAGTACCCTTGAAGTGATGGTCAAGTCACTCTTGCCCGATGCCGAAGTGATCACGCGCCCGCGCTTTTCGACGCTCAGCCATTCGGGCGCAAAGAAACTCAGCCGGATCCCGCCGCGCAGTGCAATCGTCGCCTTCTCGGCCGAGCAGGTCTATGCCGTGGCCGAAATGCTGCGGCGCTTCCGGGGCGGAGCGGCAGTGGTGATGGGCGCGCTTAGCCCCGAAACCCGCAACAAGCAGGTCTCCTTGTACCAGTCGGGCGAAGTCGATTACCTGGTCGCGACCGATGCGATCGGGATGGGCCTCAACCTCGATATCGACCATGTTGCTCTTGCCGGCCTGTCGAAATTCGACGGCCAGCGTCAACGCCGGCTGACCACCACCGAAATGGCGCAGATTGCCGGACGCGCCGGGCGCCACCAGCGCGACGGGACGTTCGGCACGCTCGCCGGTAGCGGCAGCCATGATGCAGAGTTCACCGCCGAGGAGGTCTACGCGATCGAAGAACACCGCTTCGCCCCGCTGACCCGGCTGTTCTGGCGCGAGCCTGAGCCTGACTGCAGTTCGATCGAAAGCCTGATCGCCGACCTTTCGCGCCCGCCTGAGCATGGCGCGCTGGCGCTGGCGCCCGAAGCGATTGACCTGGCGGTGCTGCGCCGCCTGGCTGAAGAACCCGAGATCGCGGCGCAAGTTCGCGGGGCGGCCCTGGTCAGCCGCTTTTGGCAGGCTTGCTCGCTGCCCGATTTCCGCCAGTACGGGGCGGAAAACCACTCCCGCTTCGTCGCCCGGCTGTGGCAGGATCTGGCGGGCGGCATGCTGGGCAGCGATTTCATCGCGCGCTCGATTGCCGAGCTCGACAACCCCTCGGGCGATATCGACACCTTGCAAATGCGGATCGCCGCGATCCGCAGCTGGGCCTATATTGCCCAGCGGCGCGGCTGGGTGCTGGCGCGCGAGGAAATGGCCGCCCGCGCCCGCGCCGCCGAGGCGCGGCTTTCCGATGCGCTCCACGCGCGCCTCACCGAACGCTTCGTCAATCGCCGCACCTCGGTTTTGATGAAGAAGTTGGGCAGCGACGCGGCGCTGCTGCCAGTGCGGCTCGAAGGCGACGAAGTCCAGGTCGATGGCGAACCGATCGGGCATCTTGCAGGCTTCCGCTTCAAGGTCGATTCGCAGGCCCGGCTGGCCGATCGCAAGCTGCTGCTGGCCGCTGCCGAACGCCATTTGCCCGAACTGCGCGGCGCGCGAGCGGCACAGCTGCTGGCGGGGCTGGAGGATGGATCGGCAGAGCTGGCGCTGACCGGTGCCATTCTGAGCTGGGAAGGCGAGGAGATTGCCCGACTCGGACCTGGAAGATCGCCGCTCAGCCTGCAGATCAAACCCGACCTTGCGCTTGGCGGCCTGGCCATGGCCCAGCGGCAAGCGCTCGATGCGGCGCTGGAACGCTGGCTCGAGCAGGCACTGGGGGCGCTGGCGCCCTTGCGCAAACTTGAAGTGGCCAGTGCCGACCCCAAGGCCGGAGCTGAGCTGCGCGCTTTGCTGATCCAGCTGGTCGAGGCCGGCGGCATGCTGGCGCGCGGCGATTCGGGGATCGAGCGGCTGTCGGGCGAGCAGCGCAAAGGCTTGACCCGGTTGGGAGTCAAAGTCGGCGCGCTCGACCTGTTCGTACCCGAAATGCTCAAGTCCAAGGCGCTTGGCGCCTGGCGGACCTTGCTTGCTGCGCGCGATGTCCAGATGCCCGCTCCCGTGCCGGGCATGCCGCCAGTCGTGGCACTGCCCGGCAAGGCGGCGACACCGCCGGGCTATCGCCGCCTTGGCAAGCAGGGCTTGCGGCTCGACATGGCTGAAAAGCTGCTGCGCGCGGCCCACGCGGTGCGGGTGGGGGCTGGAACCAAGGGCTTCGTGCTCGATCCCGCGCTGGCGGTGTCGATCGGGCTGACCACCGCCAGCTATGCCCATTTGCTGCGGCTGGGCGGCTTCTCAGTCACCATGCCGCGTCCATTGGGCGAAGGGCAGTTCGGCCCACCCCAGCCGCCGCGCTGGCGGTGGCGTCCGGTGCGCAAGGAAAGCCGCGACGTGGCTCCACCCCCGCCGCCCCGGCCAGGCAGCGCCTTTGCCGCGCTGGCGGGGATGCTGCGCTGATGCGGATCGACAAGCTGCTGTGGTTCCTGCGGCTGGCGGCCAGCCGCAGCTTCGCGCAGCACTGGGTGCAAGATGGACATATCCGGCTGAACGGACGGCGGATCGAAAAGCCCGGAACCAGCATCAAAGCGGGCGATGTGTTGACCTTGCCGATGCGTTCGCGGGTCAAGGTGATCGAGGTTGCGGCCCTTCCCGCTCGCCGCGGCCCGGCCGAAGAAGCACAAAGCTGCTATCGCGTGCTTGACGAGCGCTTGGCAAATCCCATAGCAGGCGAAGCACAAAGCCAATCCTCAGGGGACCCGATACCATGACCTATGTCGTCACCGACGCCTGCATCAAGTGCAAGTACATGGACTGCGTCGAGGTCTGCCCCGTTGATTGCTTCTACGAGGGCGAGAACATGCTCGTCATCAACCCCAGCGAATGCATCGATTGCGGTGTGTGCGAACCTGAGTGCCCGGCCGAAGCGATCCTGCCCGATACCGAAAGCGGGCTGGAGCAGTGGCTGGAGCTCAACAACAAGTATTCGGCCGAATGGCCCAACATCACCACCAAGCGCGAATCCCCCGCCGATGCCGACGAGCACAAGGGCGAAGAGGGCAAGTTCGACAAGTACTTTTCGCCCGAGCCCGGCGAGGGTGATTGAGGGAGTTCTCGCCGCCTGACGGCGGTGCGGAAAGCCCGTCCGGGCTTTCCTGCCAGGTCGGGCCGGGGGAGCGGGTCGGCCTGGCGAAGCTATTCGCGGAGGCGAATAGCGCACCAAACAAGCAACAGATTCTCGCCTCTGGCAATTTTGTTGCGGATATGCTACACAATGGCCAACGGGCGCGGGATTCCTCCTCCTGCGGCGAAGACGCATCTTGAAAGGCGGGACACGAAACAGCGGAAATTGGCTTGATCGGACCGGGGCACACCTTGGTCCGGAAGGGTGGCAGGATTGACTCTCGATCCCTGTCGGTTCCGTTCAGATCCCGCGAGTGAAAGGACGTACCTGTAATGACCAAGGCCCAGGCCTTCGATGTTGGCGACTACGTTGTTTATCCCAAGCACGGCGTTGGCCGGGTGGTTGAACTGCTTGAGCAGGAAATCGCCGGGATGCAGCTGGAGCTTTATGTGCTGCGCTTCGAGAAAGAGCGCATGACCCTGCGCGTGCCGGTCAGCAAGATCGAATCGATCGGAATGCGCAAGCTTTCCAGTGACAAGACGCTGCGTGAAGCACTCGATACGCTCAAGGGCAAGCCCAAGGTCAAGCGCACCATGTGGTCGCGCCGCGCCCAGGAATACGAAGCCAAGATCAATTCGGGCGACCTCGTCTCGATCGCCGAAGTGACCCGCGACCTGTTCCGCGCCGACGACCAGCCCGAGCAGAGCTATTCGGAGCGTCAGATCTTCGAAGCGGCCAGCTCGCGCCTGGCCCGTGAACTGGCCGCGATGGAGAAGACCGACGAGCCTTCGGCGCTCAAGAAGATTCTCGCGATCCTCAACGAGCATGCGCCCAAGTACTATGCGGAAACGGCCACGGCCTGAACCTTCCGCCATAGCGAATCGCTAAAGGGCCGTCCCGCCGGGGCGGCCCTTTTTCGTTGCCTCTTGCACAGGCCGCATTGCTGTATTATATCGCCAACACACAAGAGGGAGTTCGGCTGATGAAACTGAAGTTCGGCAAATTCGCCAAGGCGCTTGGCCCGATCATCGCGGTTGCCCTGGCAGGCGCGGTTGCTGGCTGCGATGGCAATGTCACCTTTAATGGAGAACAGGGCAAACCGCTCGCCGAACTCGACCTCTCGGGCAAGGCCCCCGAAGAGCTGGTCCTGGCCGGGCCTGACGAAGTTCGCGTCACCACCGGTGACAAGCTGGCGATTACTGTCGAGGGCGATCCCGAAGCCACGGACCAGCTCCGCTTCAGCCTGAAGGATGGCAGCCTGGCGATCCACCGCAAGGACAAGATGTTTGGTTCGGGCGACAAAGTTGCGATCGTCAACGTGACCATGCCCGCTCCGCGCGAAGTGGTGATGGCCGGATCAGGCAAGATTTCTGCCGCACAGCTGGCCAGCAAGGCCGAAGTGACGGTCGCCGGATCGGGTACGATCGAATCGAATGGCGTCGCGGGCGAATTGCTGGGCGTGACGATCGCCGGATCGGGCAACTTCCGCGCGGCCGGCAATGTGAAAAGCCTCGAAATGACCATCGCCGGCAGCGGCTCGGCGCAGATGGATGCGCTCAAGGTCGACAAGGCCGACGTTACCATCGCCGGTTCCGGCAGCACCACTTTCGCCTCTGACGGCGATGTCGATGCCAACATCGCGGGTTCGGGCAATGTTACCGTGAAAGGCCGCGCCCGCTGCACCGTCAGCACAATGGGATCGGGCACGCTGGTTTGCGAGACCCCGGTTCAGCAGAAGGACGGCGATGCGCCCAAGGCTCCGGAGCCGCCCAAGGCGCCCGAGGCACCCAAGACCTAGTTGGCGGCGCGGCGCAGCCGATCGTTCAAGGCTGCGCCAAGCCCCTGATCCGGTATCGGCGCCACAGCCACTTTGGGCTGCGGCGCCGTGGCTGCCAGATGAAGGCAGGCATAGAGCCGTGCTGCCGCTTCGGCGAGATCGCCTGCGGGGCTGAGGCTGACCTCGCCCGGAACCGAGCCAAACCCGATCAGGAATTCATCCGCTGCGGCCGTGCTGGCACCCAGCCGCACTGGCTTTCCGGGCGAATAGTGGCTCGCCAATTGGCCCGGCGCCTCGATCTCGGGGCGGGTCATGACGTCAGGTGCTGAACCCAGAATCGCGGAAATTTGCGCCTCGCCAATCGGTCCCAGCCGCAAGAGCTGCCAGCTGCCATTGTCGCGCAAGGCGACAATCGTGCTTTCCAGCCCGGCGTTGCAGGCCCCGCCATCGAGCACCAGCGGGATCCGCCCGGCGAGCGATGCGGCGACATGTTCGGCCGTGGTCGGGCTGACCCCGCCCGAGCGATTGGCGGAAGGCGCGGCCAGCGGCAGTCCGGTCTCTTCCAGCAAGACCCGTATCGCCGGGTGCGCCGGGCTGCGCAGTGCAATTGTCGCTAGTCCTGCGGTAACTGCAGGGGCGATTCGCGCATCTGCGCGCAGCGGCAGGACCAATGTCAGAGCGCCTGGCCAGAACGCTTGCGCCAGCTTGCGCGCACGGTCGTCGAAAAGGGCTATCTGCTCGGCCTGTTCGCTCGAAGCGACGTGGACGATCAGCGGGTTGAAGCTGGGCCGCCCCTTGGCACGATAGATTGCCGCTACGGCATCTTCGCTGTCGGCGCGGGCAGCCAGGCCATAGACCGTCTCGGTCGGCACCGCGACAAGCTCACCAGCGCGCAGCAGTGCTGCGGCAGCGGCGATTCCGGCCAGATCGGCCGGAACTATCTGCACCTTGCCCGTCATGCGCTCCCGCTATAGGCGGTTGACGACAAAGCCAAGGAAAAGCGCGATGATGGAGTTCAGCCCTGCCACCGCCGACCAGGTCCTGGCGATCCGGGTCAATGCCGGGATCGAGGAACTGGCCAGCCACGACCGCTTCGCCGCCGCCAGCGCGGATATGGTCGAGGCAATCGTCGAAGGGATCGGCCAGTTTGCCGCCGGGGAGTTCGCGCCGCTCAACCGCCTGGGTGACCTGGAGGGCGCGAAGCTGGCCAATGGCACGGTCAGCCTGCCGGCAGGTTTTGCCGAGGCCTACCGGGCCTATGTCGAACAGGGCTGGAACGCGATCTCGGGCGATGAGCAGTTCGGCGGGCAGGGCCTGCCCTTCACGCTGGCCAGCAATGTGATCGAGAACCTGGGCAGCGCCAACATGGCCTTCACCCTGCTGCCGCTACTGACCGTGGGGGCGATCGAGGCGATTGCGCACCATGGCAGCAAGAGCCAGAAGGCAGCCTATCTTGCCAAACTGATCAGCGGCGAATGGTCGGGCACGATGAACCTGACCGAACCGCAAGCCGGTAGTGACGTGGGGGCACTGCGTACCACAGCCGTACCCGCAGAGGACGGCAAGTGGCACATCAAGGGCACCAAAATCTTCATCACTTGGGGTGAGCACGACCTGGCGGGCAACGTGGTCCACCTGGTGCTGGCGCGCACCCCGGGCGCGCCGGCCGGTAGCCGCGGGATCAGCCTGTTCATCGTCCCCAAGTACCACGTGAAAGCCGACGGCAGCCTGGGGCCGCGCAATGACCTGCGCTGCGTCAGCCTGGAGCACAAGCTGGGGATCATGGCCAGCCCGACCTGCGTAATGAGTTTTGGCGACAACGATGCATGCCTGGGCGAAATGATCGGCGCGGAAAACGAGGGCCTGAAGGCCATGTTCACGATGATGAATTCGGCACGGATCAATGTCGGCAACCAAGGGGTGCAGATCGCCGAGCGCGCGTTGCAACAGGCCAAGGCCTATGCCCGCGATCGGGTTCAGTCGGCGCGGGCTGGTTCGCCCAGCCGGGAATCGGTCGCGATTGTTGAGCATCCCGATGTGCGGCGCATGCTGCTGCGGATGCGGGCCTTGACCGAAGGCGCACGGGCGCTGCTCTATTACACCGCCGGCATGGTCGATCGCGGTGCGCTTGGCATCGAAGGGGCACAGGCCCGTGCCGATTGTCTGGTGCCTTTGCTCAAGGCTTGGGGCACTGATATTGGCTGCGAAGTCGCGAGCCTTGGCGTGCAAATCCACGGCGGCATGGGCTTCATCGAGGAAACCGGCGCAGCCCAGCACTACCGCGATGCCCGGATTGCGCCGATCTATGAAGGCACCAATGGAATTCAGGCCGCCGATCTCGTCACCCGCAAGCTGGGTTACGAAGGCGGCGGCGTCCTGGCGTCACTTTTTGCTGATATCGCGAGCGATTGCGGCGATGCGCCAGAGATTGCCGAGCTGGCCAAAGCCTGCGCCGGGATCGCGGATTGGATGAGCAACGAGGCCAGCCTTGACGACAAGCTCGCCGGTTCGGTGCCGCTGTGCACGATGAGCGCGGTGGCGGTGGCCGGGTGGCAATTGCAGCGCCAGGCCCGCGACGGCGCGGGCGGCGAGGCCAAGCGCGTGGTGGCGCGGTTCTTTGCGACGCAGATCGCCACCGAAGCCTTGGGGCTCAAGGCCGCGGCCACAGCCGGGGCGGGCCTGCTCTATGCCCTCGACACCGAGGCCTTGGCGGGATGAGCGACGAACTCCCCCGGATCGCCGCGGCGCTCGAGCGGCTGGCACCGCCGACTACGACCGAAACCGACTGGATCGGCGCTCCGGCCTATGTCTGGGACGGCACAGCGCGTGCGGTTGCCGCGATCAGCGCTCCGCCGCTCGACCTGCTCAAAGGGATCGACGCGCAGAAAGACACGGTCAGCGACAATGTCGCGCGGCTAGCCGCAGGTCACGCTGCGCACGACATGCTGCTGTGGGGCGCGCGCGGGATGGGCAAGTCGGCACTGCTGCGCGCTGCTGTCCTGGCCGCACAGGAGAACGATGCAGGCACCATCGCGCTGGTCCAGGTTGCGCCCGAAGCGCTTGCCACCCTGCCCGCACTGTTTGCCGCCCTGGCGGGACAGCCGCGCCGCTTTCTGGTCTTTATCGACGATCTGGGCTTCGAAGACGGCGACAGCGCCGGACCGCGCGCGCTGCGATCGTGGCTGGAAGGCGGAGTCGAAGCGCGGCCTGGCAATGTCCGCCTGGCTGTCACCTCGAACCGCCGCGCAATCGTTCCCCGGCACCTCAGCGAGCAGGACGATCCGATCAATCCGCGCGACGCGGTCGATGACAAGTTGGCCTTGGCCGACCGCTTTGGCCTGTCAGTAGGCTTCCACAATTGCAGCCAGGACGATTATCTGTCGATCGTCGGCGGCTATTGCGCTGCGCACGCCCTCGCCTGGGACGAGCACGAAGCCCTCGAATGGTCCAAACGCCGCGGCGCCCGCTCAGGCCGAGTGGCCTGGCAATTCGTCACCGAACTGGCCGGGCGGGCTGGGCTGCTGATCTAAGCCCCTATTGCTGCCGCACCGTCGAGTCCTGGCCCAAAGTTGCCTTGTACTGGGCATTGGGGTCGCTGCTGATGCTGCGCTGCGGGGGCATGCGGCCGGTGACGACTTCCTTGAGCGCGGGTGCGGGGGCGGCGCCCGGGGCGATCACCCGCCAGATGATCCCGGCGGTATCGTCGCTGATCAGCAAAGCGCCGTCCTTGGCCCAGGCCACCCAGGTCGGGCGGCCGCGGGTGGTGCCTTCGCCGGTCAGGAAGCCGGTCAACAGCGGCACCGGCAGCCCGGTGGGATTGCCGTTGGCATCGAACTTCACGAAGACCACGTCATAGCCTGACAGCGGAGTGCGGTTCCACGATCCGTGCCGCGCGATCACCGCGCCATTGGTGAAGTCAGGCCCCAGCCGCTCGCCGCCCTTGACGAAGACCAGGCCGAGGGGCGCGACATGCGCGCCCAGCGCATATTCAGGCTTGCGTACGAAATCATCGAGAAATTCCGGCGGGGCAGCCTTCACCCGGTCATCGTCGTGCTTCTTGAACCAGACCCACGGCCAGCCATAGTGCGCGCCGACCGGCACGTTGGTCAGATAGTCCGGCACCAGATCGGGGCCGAGCATGTCGCGCTCGTTGACCACGGTCCACAACTCGCCGCTGTGCGGGTTCCAGTCGAGCCCGTTGGGATTGCGCAGCCCTTGCGCATACTGGCGGCCATAGTCGTCCTTGGTCAGATCTTTTTCCCAGATCGCGGCGCGGCCCTTCTCGATCTCCATGCCATTCTCACCAATGTTCGAGGCCGAGCCGACCGCGACATAGAGCCGGTTGGTGTCCTGGCTGAGCAGGATATTGCGCATCCAGTGATTGCCGGCGGCGGGCAGGTCCATCACTTTGCGCGGATCGCCGGCCAGCGCGGTTTCGCCCAGTTTGTAATCGAACACGATCACCGCATCGTGGTTGGCAACATAAAGCCGGTCATCGGCCCAGGCGAGGCCCGAGGGCGAGGCCAGGTGCTTGTCTTCGAGCAGAGTGAACTTCGCCTCGGCCGTGCCGTCACCGTCGCCGTCGCGCAGCAGGACCAGCCGATCAGGCGAAACGCCGCGCGCGCCAGCGCGCTTCATCAAGCCCTTGGCGATCCGGCCGGTGATCCCCGAACCCATATTGTCGCCCGGCGCATCGGCCTCAGCGGCGATGACATCGCCGTTGGGCAGAGTGTAGATCACCCGCGGATGGTTGAGCCCTTCGGCGAAGCGGACGACCTGCAGGCCTTTGGCGGGGGTCGGGGCTTCTCCGGCCTTCCAGCCGACCGGCTTGGCGATCGCCACCGAGGGGATATTCTCTGGTTTGGGCTCAACCAGCACCGGATCCTTGCCCGACAGCTCGTCAAGCGTGTGCTGGGCGGGGGTGCCGCGCCAGACCCAATAGGAGAACGCGCCAAGGACCAGGAGGACGACGGCGAGGGCGACAAGCAGCTTGCGTTTGGTCGACATGGCGTCAGAGATAGGGCCAAGCCGCGCGGGCGGCAACCGATTAGGCGAGACTATGTATCAATTTGCCCCCGATCCCGGCCAGCCCAAGGCCGAGCTTTACGAAGATCTGGCTAAGGCAGCCGCCACGCTGGTCGCCGGAGAGCGCGATCCGGTGGCCAATATGGCCAACCTTTCGGCGCTGCTCTGGCAATTCGTGCCGCAGCTCAACTGGGCCGGTTTCTACCGCATGGTCGATGGCGAACTCGTGCTGGGCCCGTTCCAGGGCAAGCCCGCCTGCATCCGTATCCCGCTGGACCGCGGCGTCTGCGGCGCGGCGGCGGCGAGCGGTACAACCCAGCTGGTCGAAGATGTCCATGCCTTTCCCGGCCATATCGCCTGCGATGCCGCCAGCCGCAGCGAACTGGTGGTGCCGGTGATCCGCGATGGGCAGGTCTTGGCCGTGATCGATCTCGACAGCCCGGAACCGGCCCGTTTCGACGGTGAAGACGCCGCCGGGATCGAACGCCTCGCCGCGCTGATCGCACCGCTGCTCTGACGCCAACACATCACTGTCAATCCGCACCGTTTCGGGACAGCGCTGCTGCAATGCGGTTACTGCGCTTGGAACTGTGCGGTCCCTGATGCTAAATTCCGAGTTAACGCCGGAATCGCCCGGCCACTCAGGGGATTGCCATGAAGTCTCGACGTCTCAAAGTGCCGCTGCTGGCCGCGCTGTCGCTCGCCTTTGCCGCGCCGGCACTGGCCCAATCGGATCAGGCCCCGATGCCCGATCCGCGGCCCGAATGGCCCGGCGCTCATGGCGCGGCACCGCATCATGGCTATGACCGCGTCGCTTACGAGCGGGCTCGCGCCGACTGGCTGGCGGAATGCCGCGCCAATCGCAGCAGCTCGGGCAAGACCGTCGGCGGCGTGGTGCTGGGCGGACTGGTTGGCGGCGTGATTGGCAACCGGGTGGCCGGGCGCGGCAATCGCACGGTCGGCACTGTGGTCGGCGCGGCCGCCGGTGCGGCTGCGGGCGGAGCGATCGGCAATGCCGCCGATCGCCGCGAGACTCGCGATTACTGCGAAGCCTATCTCGATCGCTACACCAGCCATGCACCGCAGGGCTATTACGGCCACGGCCAGCAAGTCTCCTGGGGCTATGCTCCGGTGACGATGATGATGCCGGTGGCAATGGTCCAGGTTGCCGCCCCGGTCCAGCCGCAGGGCGAGTGCAAGGAAACGATCGTGACCGAGGAATGGGTGACGGTCCCCGGCAAGCCCCACATCCGCTACATCCCGCCGCGGCGCGCACCCGACAAGCGGGTGCGGGTGAACTGACCAACAAAGGGGGCCTCGCGGCCCCCTTTTTCTGGATAGAATTGGCTATCGACCGAAAAGCCCCTCCCCGCCGGGGAGGGGTTGGGGTGGGGGCTCGACGCTGGCGTGGCACCCCCATCCCAACCCTTCCCCAATGGGGAAGGGCTAACGAAATTCGGCCGTGCCTCGTTCATGCTAAAGCTTGCGCCCGATCAGTTCTTTCATGATCTCGTTGGTCCCGCCGAAGATCCGGGTGACCCGCGCGCCGCGCCACATCCGGGCGATCGGGTACTCGTTCATGTAGCCTGCCCCGCCGAACAGTTGCAGGCACTTGTCCATCACTTCCCATTGCAGGTCGGTGTGCCACAGCTTGGCCGCCGCGCCCTCTTCGGGGGTCAGTTCCTTCTTCAAGTGCCGGGCCAGCGCCCAGTCAAGGTGCGCCCAGCCGACCTGAAGCTTGGCCTTGAGGTCGGCGAGCACAAAGCGGCTGTTCTGGAAATCGAGGATCGGCTTGCCGAAAGCCTTGCGTTCGCGGGTATATTCGACCGTCATGTCGAAGGCGCGCTGCGAGCTTGCCATGGCCGAGACCGCAATCGACAGGCGTTCCTGGGGCAGTTCGCTCATCAGATAGACGAAGCCCATGCCCTCCTGGCCCAGGCAATTGGTGATCGGCACCCGCACGTCCTCAAAGAACAGCTCGGAAGTATCGGCCTCGTCCTGGCCAATCTTGTCGAGATTGCGGCCGCGCTTGAAGCCCTCGCGGTGCGCTTCGACCAGCACGATCGACACGCCCTTCCAGGCCGGCTGCACTTCGGTATCGGTCTTGCAGCAGACCAGGATCAGGTCGGCGTTCTGGCCATTGGTGATATAGGTCTTCGACCCGTTGATCACGTAGTGGTTGCCGTCCTTCTTGGCGGTGGTGCGCATCCCCTGAAGATCGGAACCGGTGCCCGGTTCGGTCATCGCGATTGCGGTAATCACTTCGCCCGCAACCATCTTGGGCAGCCATTCCTTCTTCTGCTCTTCCGAGCCGTGGGCGATAATGTAATTCGCCACGATATCGCTTTGCAGCGAGAAACCGGTCGTGACCCCGCCGTGGTAGGCGCTTTCTTCATCGACAATCGCGTTATAGCCGAAGTCGAGGCCAAGGCCGCCGTAGGCTTCGGGAACGGTCGGGCAGAGCAGGCCCAGTTCGCCCGCCTTGGGCCAGATCGCCTTGGGAACGATGCCGGCTTCTGCCCATTCGGCCTGGTGCGGGGCGATCTCTTCCTGGACGAAGCGCCGCACGGTCTGGCGGAAGGCCTCGTGATCTTCAGTATAGGCGGTGCGGGCCAGCTGATCCATCGACATCGGGTGATCCTCTTTCTGCAAGCTTGGTTGCAGCCAGGCCTATCCCTCGGGGCCGCGCGCGGTCAACCGGAATTTAATCGGACGGTTAAAGCCGCGCGATCATGGGCTGCGGGCAATCGGCGGCGAAACCGTGGCAGCGGTCGGGCTGGGCGCCAATCGCAGCTTTCCGAGTCGCTGCGATGGTTGCGCCCGATCGATCTTCAGCTCTGCACCCAGATCCAGTCCCAGTGCCGCCGCACTCTTCGCACCCAGCCGCATCCGGTACTGGCCATAGGGCACGCTATCGAACAGGACATAGCCGTCGAAATCGCTGGCGGTCCTGAACAGCACGTTTCCGGCCGGATCGGTCAGCTCGATCGTGGCCCCGCCCACCGCTTCGCCATCGGGGCCGAGCAGATAGGCCTCGATCTCGCCAGTGGGTGCCAGCGCCAACAGCACTTTGGCTGCCACCCCCGGGCGCGGGACCACCACCATGCCGCGGCCTTTGGGGCGCAGCAGCGGATCCTCAAGCTTGCCTTCGTCAATCGAGACCAGCACTGGAACATAGGGCAGCAGCCCGTCGATCACGGTCCGGCCCGATCCGTTGGTCGGCTGTTCCGCATGGCGGAAGCCGGCCTCGACCGAGACTCCTTCAATCCCCGGCTCGCCTGCCTGGCGCAGGCCATCGCCATTGTCGTCGCGGAACACTTCGACTGCGGCCTGGCCCTGTTCGGCCAGACGTTCGCGCGACAGGCGCCAGCCGCCATCGACCGGGTTCGGCCCCATCGAGAAGGCCAGGGTCAGCCCCAGCGCCTTCGCGCCGCGATTGTCCACCGAGCCTTCACCGCGCAAGGCGAAGCGCTTGAATTGATGAACATAACCTAGCGTAAAGGTGCGCCGGTCGGACGGCTGGTCGATTTCGAACGAGCCCCTGATGCTCGATTTTTCGCCGATCGGGGTGTCGACAACCAACTGGGCCTGCTGGAACCCGGGATGGTTGCCATCCAGCCCGAAGCGTGCCTGTCCGCGCAACTGGACCCGCCCGATCCGGGTGTTCCCGACCAGCGAGAGCAAGTTGCCTTGTTCCTCCTGCGCGGTCAGCGCCGGATTGCCCGAAACCGCCCGGTGGAGCAGCTCGACCGTCAGATTGACCCGGCTGAACCGGAATGCGCCATGCGTTAACAGTTCGGTAACCTTTACCCCGTTGCGTGCCGTCGTCTGGCGCGCGCCCACCTCTACCGGCAAGCGCCAGGTGCCCAGCTTGAGCGTTCCGCCCAGCCGCAGATCGAACTCGCTGTGCTGACGCAGCGAAACCTGGTCGCTGTCGAACACCCCATCGACCCACAGCGCGTGGCCTGCAAAGTTGACGCCGCCCAGACGCCCGATCACTTCGCCGCGCAGCGCCCGTCCGGCCCCCACTTGCTGGGCGCCCGACAGTTCGACCAGCGCCGGCCCGATCGAGCGGCGCATCACGGCTTCGAAGTAATGGCGTCGGCGGCCGCCCATCACCAGGCTGGTGTAGGAGGCGCCAAGGGTGGTTCGTCGATCGATCCCGCGTTCGACCCCAACGCCCCAGCGCCAGCCGGTCAGCGGGTCGATCCCGCGCCGCGACGTGCCGATCAGGTCCTTGCCCTGTTCGAGCACCCCGGCCCAATACCAGGTCTTGCCGGCCGGCAGGTTTTCGATGCCCACCGGATAACTTGAGCGTTCGCGGCGGATCTGGCCCTGGGGGCCATAAAGCACCACATCGAAGTCGTTCTGGCCGAACACCAGTTCAATGTCGGCAAATTCAAAGCGTCCGTCGCCGCGATTGGCCTGATAGGCTCGCAGCACACCGTTGCGATAGAGTTCGGCATCCCAGCCGGCCGGCAATTCGCCGCGCAGCGTGACCACACCAAAGCGCGAGGGCAGGCCGAGCGGGCGATTGGTGACAAAGGCCCCGCGGCCATAGGAACTTTGCGCGCTGAGCGCGGTTTGCGGCGTATCGACATCGCCGACAGCAATCCGGGTCGCATGCAGCGGGCCCAGCATCCCGCCTTCGGGATCGTTGCGATAGAGTTTGAAGCGCAATGAATCCGGCGCGACACTGTCTGCCCCGGCCACACGCGCAGAATAGCTCATGCCCAGCACTTCGCCGCTGGCCAGGCCTTCGTACTGAACGGTAGCCCCGCCGCGGCTGCTCCAGCGGCCCTGGACCTGAACATCGACCGAGGGCGTGCGCCAGCCTTGGTAAGGCGCGTCGGCCTTGGGCAGGGTGGCGAGGTTGAACTGGCTGTCTTCGGGTTTGCGAAGTCGCGCGGCGCGACTTTTGCGCTCGATCGCTTCCAGGAACGGCAGTTTCTTGTCGCTCTCCAGCTTGATCGCCAGATTGCCGAGGTCCGGCTTCAACCGCACACCCATCCAGCCGGACAGCACATCCAGATCCATGCACCAGCCCTCGGGGGTATCATGGATCGCGCCATTGGGGATCGGCACGCGTCCGTTCACGGTTTGTACCGTATTTGAATCGCGATCGATGGTGAGGCGTTGATCCTCCGCGAACAACCAGCCAGTCGCGCGGCGCGACTTCTTGTCGAGCCGGACCGGCAGGTCGAGTGTCTGGATCAGATCGGCGAAATCGACGCAAACGCCTTTCGGCGTCTGATAGCCGCGGATCGTGTCGCCGACTTTGTACGAACGGGTGTGCAGCTCGAGCAGCAGCGCGTCGTCTTCGTTCGCGCTCCAGCCCTGGGCGAGCACCGGAACCGACCACAGGCCAAAAGCCGCCGCACCCAGTGCGACGGCCTGCCTGATCGATCCGAGCCTGCGTGTCATGACGTCAGCCTATGGACAACCCGTTGATATCAGGCGATATCAAGGGAACGTGGCCGAGGTTTCGGCAAGCAGGGCCCCGCCGTTTTCGGCCAGCTCGCGGTATTCGATTTTCACCGGCCCGCTCAGCTTGGCCAGCATTTCGGCTGGGACCGGGATCTGCACCTTGCGGCGGTTGATCTCGGAATAGATCGCGATGCCCTTGAGCTCGAAAAGTTGCTCGCCACGCGCATTCTTGCCGATCAGCGCCCCATAGACCGAGCGCTGCCCGGTGCGGTTCATGTCGAGCTCGACGAAAGTGCCGTAGCTGGTCGTGAGCAGCCGCGGATTGGCGATAGTCGCCCCGCCTTCCAGCCGTCCGCGGCGCAGGAACACCGGAATCGTGATGCCATAGACCGGAACCAGCCGGATCGAGAGTCCGCTCGCTTCGGCGGCGGCAGCATCTTCGGGAGCCAAAGCGGGCGGAATCGCCCGGAAGTTCATATGCACGCGGTATTCGCCATCGGGCAGGCCCTCGGGTGGCCGCACCGCGATCCGCACCGATTGCGGCTGGCCCGGCAGCAGAGTGATTCGCCTCGGCGCAAAGGTCACCATTGCCAGCGCGGCCTTTTCGGCCGGATTGGCATCGTCTTCCTTGACCTCGTCGAAATCGCCGTCTTCGCTCATCCGGCGCAGTTCGGCGGAGATCCGGTAGGTGGCCGGCTTGTTGCCGATATTGCTCAGCACCACTTCGGCGCTACCGCCCTGGTTGATCACCACCCGGGTCGGCGCGACCAGCAAGTCGCCCTGGGCCTGGGCCGGCGCAGACATGAGTGCGGAAAAGGCAGCCCCGGCAATCAGCAGGCGGCGCAGCGACGAAGAAAGCGACATCAAGGACCCCTCGATCGTTACCGCAAAGTGCAAGGCGCACTGCGGGAATTCCCCTGAGGGCATAGGCAAACAGGGTTAATTTTGAGCTAAGGGTAAATGGTTTGGAGAAAGCAAAAGGGCCGCACCCGCGCCTGGCGGATGCGGCCCTCGATTTCACCCCCGGGTCGGGGCGGAAACTGGCTTACTGATATTCGACCGAAACGGCGAAGGTGCCCGAATAGACGCCGGCAACCTGGTTGGCGCCAACGGTCAGCGTGCCGCCGACCGAGAAGGTTCCCTGGCCGGTGGTCGGGCTGAGCTGGAACGCACCGACCGGGTTGGTGTTGAAGCCGCCCAGCGACATGGTTTCAGTGCCGCTCACGCGGGTCAGATCAACCGGAGCCGAAGGCAGGGTCACGACCACCGAAGCGCCATTGGTGCCGGTGACGGTGAAGCCAGCCGGAGCACGGGTACCGGTCGAGATCAGCGCGCCGGTCTGCGACACGGTGTTGTCGGCGTTGACGGTCACAGTGCCGCCGGTGTTCGGAGCGATCAGGCCGAAGTCGAGCGCCGAATCGGCGGTCAGCGTCAGCGAGCTGAGGATTTCAGCCGTCGCGGTGGCGGTGGCGGTGGCAGCAGCCGAAGCCGAGGTTGCAAACGAAGCAGCGGCGAGCGCGGCGCCGACAGCAGCAAGACGAAGCGTATTACGCATGGTTATCTGGTCCCTTCAAAATGCCAGCAGCGCGACCACGCTGCCCCGGAATGGCTGGCAAACCCCCCCATTCGCAGCACCCTAAGTAGGAACACAGTGTTCAGTGTTTGCTGATCGTTGTGGTTAACAGGACGGCGTTCAAAATTAACGCCTTGGGAGCGAGAATCCCTAGATTCCGCCGCCGGTTAGCCGTTGGCAGATCAAATCGAGCTGATCGAGCGTGCGGTAGCGGATCGTGACTGCGCCCGAACGCGGATCGGCATCGGTGTTGATCCTGACCGACAGGCCCAGGAATTCCTCCAGATGGCTCTGGACGGCGGCAATATCGGCTGCCGCACCCGAATCGCCCGTGCCGCGCGCGCGGCGCGGTGCCTGGGCGGGCGTATTGCCGCGGCGCACCAGCTTTTCCACATCGCGAACCGAAAGGTGTTTGGCAATCGCCTGGACCGCCAGCTCAAGCGCGCCCTCTGCTCCGATCAGCGCGCGCGCGTGGCCCATCGAGAGCTTGCCTTCCTCGACCAGCTCGATCACTGGCTCTGGCAAGGCCAGCAGGCGCTGGAGGTTGGCTACGTGGCTGCGGCTCTTTTCGACCAGCCGGGCAATTTCGGCCTGGGTCAGGCCGTCGTTCTCGGCAAGACGATGATAGGCCCGCGCTTCTTCGATCGGGTTGAGATCCTCGCGCTGCAAGTTCTCGATCAAGGCCAGCGCGGTAATCTCACGGTCGTCCAGCTCGCGAATAATTGCTGGAATTTCATGAAGTTGTGCGCGCTGTGCGGCTCTCCAGCGGCGCTCACCGGCAACCAGCCGCCAGCGACCCGAGCCGTGCGGCGTCACGATCACCGGCTGGATTACACCGCGCGCAGAGATCGAGGCGGCAAGCTCGGCCAGCGCAGCTTCCTCGAAGCGGCGGCGCGGCTGGCCGGGGTGCGGTTCGATATCTGCAATCCGCAACATGGCCATGCCCGAGGTTGGCTTTGCCTCGGACGCAGCACTCAAACCTGCCTGCGGCGTGACCAGCGGCTCTTCGCGCCGGGTCTCGCCCAGCAGCGCCCCCAGCCCCCGGCCCAGCGCCGGGCGCTTGGCGGTGCTTTCGCCGCGGGGAACGGAAATACGGACGACCGGATCGTCGCTCATGCGGCTTTCCTCTGCTGCGGGAGTCGCGAAATCAGCTCGCGCGCCAGGGCCATATAGGCCTTGCTGCCCGAACAGGTGTGATCATAGATCAGCGCCGGCAAGCCGTGGCTGGGCGCTTCGGAAAGGCGCACATTGCGCGGGATCACCGCTTCGAACACCAGCTGGCCCAGGCATGAGCGGACATCGTCAGCCACCTGGTCGGTTAGCCGGTTGCGGCGATCGAACATGGTCAGCGCCACGCCGATGATCCCCAAATCAGGATTGAAGCGCTGCTGGACGCGTTCAACCGTCTGGAGCAGCTGCGAGAGCCCTTCCAGCGCGAAGAACTCGCACTGCAGCGGCACCAGCAGGGTATCGGCAGCGGTTAGCGCGTTGAGTGTCAGCAGGCCCAATGAAGGTGGGCAATCGATGAACACGATGTCATAGCCATGTTCGCCGGCCAGCGCGGTGCGCAGCCGGTCGGTGCGATTGTCGACCGAAACCAGCTCAACCTCGGCGCCTGAGAGGTCTTCGGTGGCCGGAACGATGTCCAGCCCCGGAATTCGCGTGGGCAGTGCACATTGGCTGAGCGGAAGCTGTTCAATCACCAGATCGTAGGAGGAGCTGGTCCGGTCCGCCGCAGCGATGCCGATCCCGGTCGAGGCGTTGCCTTGCGGGTCGAGGTCGATCAGCAGCACTTTCCAGCCGGTGGCAGCCATCGCCGTGGCGATGTTGATTGCCGTGGTGGTCTTGCCCACTCCGCCCTTCTGGTTGGCGATCGCAACGCGAATCACGGCTTTTTCCCCTTCTTTGCGGACTTTCCGGCAACGCTTCCGACAATCACTCCCGATTCGGGGTCGCTGAGTGATTGTTCCACGTGGAACATATGATTCCAGCCAGACAGGTCCAGCAGTTCCTGCCGGGCCGAGCGCCCTTTGGGCAACAGCCAGACCGTTTCGCTTGTGGAGAATCTTGCGGATAGCTCAAGCAATTTGGGCAGCGGGGCAAAGGCCCGTGCCGAAATGACGCGAAAATCGCGTGAGGGAACCAATTCGAGGCGACTGCCTTCCACTCGCGCCCGGTCCAGGCCCAGTGCGATTCGTGCCCGATCGAGCCATTCGATTCGCCGCGCGCGCGATTCGACCATCACGACCTCGCATTCGGGCCGCAGCACTGCCACGACCAGCCCCGGAAAGCCCGCGCCGGTCCCCAGATCAAGCCAGGGCGAGGATGTTTCACGTGGAACATGGGCCAGAAGCTGCGCCGAATCGGCAATGTGCCGCAACCACACCGAATCGAGGCTGGCGGCGGAAACGAGGTTCTGGCGGGAATTCTCCTCACCAAGCAGCCGCACCAGGCATTCCAGCCTTTCGGCGGAAGCGGAATCCCATTCCGGCAAACCTTCCAGCCATGTCCGGGCCTCGGCTTCGTTCAAGAGGATCATGCGGCCTTGCGCCGGGCATGGACCAGCAGCGCCGCCAGCGCCGCCGGAGTGATTCCCGGCACCCGGCCGGCCGCCGCCAGCGTTGCCGGACGCGCCGCGCTCAGCCGCTCGACCATCTCACGAGACAGTCCGGGGATCGCGGCATAAGGAAAGTCGTCACCCAGCGGCAGCGCCTCACCCGCACGCAGATCGCGTAGCTCGCTGTCCTGCCGCGCGAGGTAAGGAGCATAGGCCGCATCCTCTTCGATTTCAGCCAGCAATTCAGCATCTTCGGGCAGTTCTTCGTCAAGCCAGGGCACCAGCTCGGCCAGCCCCACTCCGCCGAACCGCAGCCATTCGCGCAAGGGCAACCGCCCGGCATCTGGCCGCACTGGCAGCCCGGCATTGGCCAATTCGTTGCTGGTGGCGGCACGGTCCAGCGCAGCATCGACCCGCGCCAGCTCAGCCTCGCGCCGGGCGAACCAATCGGCGCGCTCTTCGCCAATGCAGCCCACCTGGAGCCCCAGCGGGGTCAGCCGGGTCGCGGCATTGTTGGCGCGCAACCGCAGGCGGTATTCGGCGCGGGCGGTAAGCATGCGGTAGGGCTCGGTCACCCCGTGAAGGGTCAGGTCGTCGATCATCACCGCCATATAGCTGTTGGCCCGGTCGAGTGCCGGCGGATCGCGGCCCAGAACTTGTGCCGCCGCATGCAGCCCCGCCATCAACCCTTGCGCACCAGCCTCTTCGTAACCGGTGGTGCCGTTGATCTGCCCGGCGCAATAGAGCCCCGGGATTGCGCGCAGTTCCAGGCTGGAACGCAGCGCGCGCGGGTCGATATGGTCGTATTCGACCGCATAGCCAGGCACTTCCATCTCCACCTGCTCCAGCCCCCCCATCGTCCGCAGCATGGCGTGCTGGACGTCGCTGGGCAGCGAAGTGCTGATCCCGTTGGGATAGACCAGGTGGCTGTCGAGACCCTCCGGCTCCAGGAACACCTGATGCCCGTCGCGCTCGGCAAAACGGTGGATCTTGTCCTCTATCGAAGGACAATAGCGCGGCCCCGAGGCCCCGATCGCGCCTGAGAACAGCGGCGAGCGATGCAGGTTGGCGCGAATCACGTCGTGGCTGCGCTCGTTGGTGCGCGTGATCGCGCAGAACAGCTGCGGCAGGACCCGCCCCGGACCGAGCGGTGACATGGTCCAATGCTCACTGTCCGACGGCTGTTCGGCAAGCCGCGCCCAGTCGATTGTCCGCCCGTTGAGCCGCGGCGGGGTCCCGGTCTTGAGCCGCGCCATTGGCAGTTCGGCTTCGCGCAATTGCGCCGCCAGGCGCTGCGCCGAAGCCTCGCCGATCCGCCCGCCGATCAGTCGCTCTTCACCGCGATAGAGCAAGCCGCCAAGGAACGTGCCAGTGCACAGCACCACGGCGGCAGCTTCCAGCGCAGTACCATCGGCCAGCTCAATCCCCCGCGCGCGGCCACCAGCCATGCGCAGCGCCGCAGCTTCGCCCGCAATCACAGTCAGGTCACCCTGCTGGCCAAGCAGCGTTTGCACCGCCGCCTTGAAGCGCTTGCGATCGGCCTGGACCCGAGGACCCTGTACCGCGCTGCCCTTCGAGCGGTTGAGCATCCGGTAGTGGATCGCCCCCAGATCCGCTGCGCGGCCCATGATCCCGTCGAGCGCATCCAGTTCGCGCACCAGGTGGCCTTTGCCCAGCCCGCCGATCGCCGGGTTGCAGCTCATCGCCCCGATCGCCGCCGGATCGAAACTGACCAATGCGACATGCGCGCCCATCCGCGCGGCCACGGCCGCGGCTTCCACCCCGGCATGGCCTCCGCCGACAACGATGACATCGAAACGCTGCATGATCGGCTCGCGCCTTAGCCTAGCGATGTTTCACGTGGAACAGATTTAGCGTCGCGCGTGGCAAGAATGTTCCACGTGGAACATTACTTGCCGATGCAGAACCGGCCGAACAGCGTGTCGAGCATGTCTTCGGTGGTGGTCCGGCCCAGCAGGGTGTCGAACGAAACCCGCGCCAGCCGCAGACCTTCGGCGGTGAGCAGCGGATCCTGCTCGCGGCGGGCCTCGCCCAGGGTGCGCGCGGCATCGCGCAGCAGATCGTGCTGGCGCTGATTGAGCGCGGCCTCGCCGGGCTTTGGCATGGCCTGGCGCGCGGTCTGGATCAGGTCGGCGCGCAATTCGTCGATCCCGACCCCGCTGATTGCCGAAATCCGGTGGCGGGCATGGCGCTTGACCAGCGAATTCTCACGATCGATCTGCGAGGCGATCTCCCAGGCTCTGTCTGGCCCCTCTCCTTCCGGACCAAGCCACAGCACCAGGTCAGCGCGGTCGAGCGCTTCCAATGCGCGTTCGATCCCGATTGCCTCGACCTCATCGCTGACGGCGTCATGAAGTCCGGCGGTATCGGCAAACAGGAACGGGATGCCTTCATAGCTGACCGGGCGGGTCAGCACATCGCGCGTGGTCCCGGGGATCGGCGTGGCGATAGCGGCGTCAGCCTGAACCAAAACATTGAAAAGAGTGCTTTTTCCGAGATTTGGCGGGCCTGCAATCACGACCCGGAAGCCTTCCCGCAAGGTTTCGGCGCGGGGGCGCGTCAACCAGGCGGCGATCTGCGCCTCGAGCGCGCCAATCCGCAGTGCGAAAGTGCCGGGCAGCGTCGCAACGTCGTCTTCATCGGAAAAGTCGAGCACTGCTTCGAGCGCAGCGGAAAGCTGCAGCAGCTCGCCGCGCCAGCCCTCGACCGTCCGCGAGAAGGCCCCGCCGGCCATGGCCATCGCGGTCTGGCGCTGAAGCTCGGTTTCGGCTTCGAGCAAGTCAGCCAGCCCTTCGGCCTGAGCCAAGTCGATCTTGCCATTGGCAAAGGCGCGGCGGGTAAATTCGCCCGGCCCGGCCCGGCGCAGACCCGGTAACTTGCCGAGCGCCGCCTCAACCGCGCCGATCACCGCGCGGCCGCCGTGGCACTGCAATTCGGCGACATCCTCGCCGGTTTCGGTATTCGGTCCGGGCAGCCACAGCACCAGTGCCTCGTCGAGCACTTCGCCCTTGGCATCGCGCAGCTTGGCCAAGCTGGCATGACGCGGTTCGGGCAGGCGCCCGGCCAAAGCCGCCAGCGCGGCTCCGGCTTGCGGCCCGCTGACGCGAATCACACCGATCGCGGCAGGTGGCGCGCCGCTCGACAAGGCAAAGATGGTTTCGGTCATGGACAGGGGAGCGGCGTCAGTCCGCGTCCTTTTTCCTGGAAGCACCGGCGGCGAAGGCACCGCCGCTTTCCATGAACTGCTGGAACAGCTTCATCCCCACCTGCCCCATCGGCGCGAGGTTCTTGGCAAATTCCTGCACCTGATCGACCGAGCCCGCACCCTTCATCGCTTTGGCAATCGCCTCGATATAGACGCCGTTGGCCTTGGATACGTCGGGCAGGCCCAGGAAAGCGCGCGCTTCCTCGGGGGTGCAATCGATCTCCACATGGACTTTCATCGCAATCTCCTCAGCGCCCAGTCTTCCCCGCACCCTTGCTGGCATAGCCCCTTCACAAAGTCCACGACGCGCTTAAGTGAGGAACGAAGCAGCATCAGGAGCCAAGCCCAATGTCCGAGACCGTCCAGATCCCCTCGCTCAAGAACGATGGCCAGATCCCGGCCTATGTGGCGCGTCCCGCCGGCACGCCAAAGGCGGCGATTATCGTCATTCCGGAAATCTTTGGAGTGAACCCGGGAATCCGCCAAAAGGCCGATAGCTGGGCCGCCAAGGGCTACCTGGCGGTCGCGCCCGATATCTTCTGGCGGTTCGCTCCCGGGGTCGAGCTCAACCCCGATGTCGAGGCCGAACTCAACGAGGCTTTCGGCTATTTCCAGCAGTACGATCCCGCCGACGGGGTTTACGATATCGAATCGGCGATCAAATGGATCCGCGGCAGCCAGGGCGTCGCCAAGGTTGGCTGCGCCGGTTACTGCCTGGGCGGGCGGCTGGCCTACATGGCCGCGGCGCGCACCGATGTGGATGCTTCGGTCGGCTATTACGGGGTGATGATCGACACGATGCTGGGTGAAGCACACCACATCGCCAACCCGCTGATGCTGCATATCCCCACCGCCGATCACTTTGTCGGACCCGAAGCGCAGGCTGCGATCCACGCTGCCCTCGACGATCATCCGCGCGTCACGCTGCACGACTATCCCGGGCTCGACCACGGGTTTGCCGCGGAAATGGGGAACCGGCGCGACGAAGCAGGAGCGCAACTGGCAGATGGACGCACCGAAGCGTTCCTCGTGGAACACCTCGGCTAGCGTTCCTTCCGCTACCGCGTGGGCAACACCAGCCCGCTCCCCCGGCCCGACCACCCGTGACATGGTACCCTTGGGGTGGTCGGGCCGGGGGAGCGGGCTGGTGCTGCGCCTGTTTCAGCCGCGCTGAAACAGACTAACTATAGTTCCCAATCGCCTCGAAGATCCGGCTGATCGCGGCGCGGTCAGCCTCTTCGATTTCGGGCCGCCAGATCTCGAACAGCAGGATCACCCGCTGCTGGGGTCCGTCGTTCTTGGCTTCGTGTTCGATCGAATCGTCGAAAACCAGCGGCACGCCGTCCAACCATTCGCGCCGTTCGGAGCCGACCCGCAGCCAGCACTGCGGCGCGGTCATGATCGGCACGTGGCAGATCAGCCGCGTGTTGAGCATGCCAAAATGCGGAGCGATATGCGCGCCCGGCAGCAGCCGCGACCAGTGCGCATTGGGCGAGCGGCCCGGCGTCTGGACCAACGGCGCATGGCTCAGCGCTTCCATCGTCGCCGGGCAGCGCGCGGCGTTCTCTTCCACTACCGCCCCATCGCGCCAGAAATGGAACGCGGTCCAGTCCTGGCTGTCGAGCAAGGGATTGTTTGGCCTTGGTCGATTGGCATTGCCATGGACATAGGGAGCAAAGCCCTCGGCCCCGGCGGCCAGAACTTCGGCCAGCTCGCGCTGCATCGCCGGAACCAGCGCCAGCATCGGCTCCAGCCAGGGAAACTGCGCAGGTTTGTAAAACCGCTTTTGCGGCAGGCCGGGGTAATAGAACACCGAAGGCTGCTGGAAATAAAGCTCGCGCTTACCCAGCAGCAGCTCGATCGCTTCGCTCATCGTTGGTGTCAGGTCTTCGCCTAGCGCATCAAGCAGATAGGCCTCAAACCCGCCCTCGGCCTGACGCAGGTAGTTCTGGGCGTGCTCATGCAAGGCGGCCAGCGGCGGCGGCACCCGGCCCTCTGCCCCGGCCTGGTTGAGCGCTGCTTTGTAGAAGCTTGAAGCAGCCCGAGCATCGCCGGCCTGTTCGCGCAGCAGACCGCGCGTCAACAGCGCGCCGACATCGCGTGGGGCAAGCTCAAGCTGCACTTCCAGCGCCGCCTCGGCCGCACCGCGGTTGCCCAGCGCCAGTTCGGCCTGCGATAGCGCCACCCAGTTCATTGCTTCACGCGGCAGCGTAGCGGCGGCCCTGCGCAGGTGCCCGGCTGCCCCTGCCATGTCACGCGCGGCCAGCGCGGCAAGGCCTGCCGAGAGGTGGTTGGAGGGCGCTTCGCTCATACCCGCCACTCATAGGCTGGAAACAAGCGCCAAGCCAAGGCATGGTCGCGTTCCGGCAAAGCGAAAGGCAAACAAACGATGAGCGCAAAAGCGGGAGTGGCGGCCTGGCACGCCTATATGGAAAGCGGCGGCGATGCCGATTTGCTCGCCGCACTGCTGGCCGAAGACCCGGTGTTCCACTCACCCGTGGTCCACACCCCGCAGGCGGGCAAGGCCAAGGTCATGATGTACCTGCTGAGCGCCGCCAAAGTGCTGGGCAATGACAGCTTCCGCTATGTCCGCGAGGTGGTCGAAGGCAATGACGCGCTGCTGGAATTCACCGCCGAGATCGACGGTATCCAGGTCAACGGGATCGACCTGATTACCTTTGACGATGCCGGGAAGATCAAGGATTTCAAAGTGATGGTCCGACCGGTCAAGGCGGTCAACAAGCTATGGGAAATGATGGCGGCGCAGCTTCAGGCGGGTGCGTGATAACCCGTTAATTGAGCCTCCTGAATCTTGCTCTGCCGAGCATTCGCAATTCAAGTGACTCAAATCACTGAGAACTTTCCGATTGTCCTAGAGTCTTGATTCCGTTAGATTCTTGGCATCGGAGGAACCGACCATGCTTGATCAGTCGGAAGACAACTATCGCTGGTTCAAAGACAGCCTAGTGGACCTGATGGCTACTCACCGAGGGTTCCACGCTCTTCTGCATAACCAATCGGTGGATGGCTACTTCAGAACAAGCCTGGAGGCGATCAAGGCTGGGCTCTCCAAGCACGGAGAAGGCAATTTTTCGGTCGAACTGGTTGATGATGTTGTAGAAGATCTGGGATTCTATTCGCATGTTAGTTCAGCGCTGCGCGCTTGATCAGCACCGATTGGTCATCCCCGTCAGCGTATCGAAGCCCAGTTTCGATTCTGGTACCTTCATGGGGCATTTTTCTCAGGAGCGGCACCGAGCATTGGTCGATACCGGCGCTCAGCGGACCGTCGTTTCTCGGACGGTAATCGCAGAGCAGAATCTATTCCGAACCGGCCACATGGAATTTTCCGGCCTGCATGGTCCGCAGACTCACAGCCGGTACTTGGCCGCAATCGGCATTTGGGCCCACCGAGTGGACAGCAATGCCGCTTCGGCAAGTCTCGCAGGAACTGAGCTCTCGATATTTGCAATCGAAACACCATTTGAAGTGGTGGACATGGACGACAACCTCAACTTCGATCTCATCCTTGGATTTGACGTCCTCAAACAGTTCAGCTTCAAATTCGACCACCAAGACAAAGAATTCGAAATGGTCGTCAAGCCTTGAAATCCGGCGTCCTTCAGCACTTTCGGCCGCTCGCGAAGGGCGGTTCAAAAAGACTCTCCAAAAACTCCAGTCGCTCCTCCACCCCCGCCAAGGGCAGTTCGGTCACGTCATAGCCATAGCGTTTCCAAGCTGCGGTGACCGCCTCGTCGCTGGCCACGGCTTGCTCCCAGTCCTGGATTCGCTCGGCGTCCTGGACATAGATCGCGGCCCAGGCTGGGGCGCGCAGGATCGGGCCGTGGTAGCGAAGCTCGCGGCAGACCCTGTCGATGGCCTTGGGCACCGCCAGGGCTGAGACATCAAGGAATCCGACCACATCAGGGAAACCGCGATCGAACACGACCGGGCCGGGTGCACGGGCGTGGCGCTCGAACTCACGTGCGTGAGCCTCGAGCATGGCTTCAGCGAAGCCCAAGGGATCGTCTTTGCGCAGTGCCATCCCGCCGGGGGACTTGAGCAGTTCGCGCGCGACTTCGGGCGATGTGCGAAGGCCAGCTGCTGCTGCGGCACCCAGCAGGGTGGTCTTGCCCGCCCCCGGCGCGCCGGTCAGAACCGCGTGTCGGGCAGCGATCAATGTCACGAGTTGGGCGCCTGCATGGCGGAATCGATCCGGCACCCGCCCCCGGCGCTCCATTCGGCTTCCAGCGGCGGCTCCCACATGCCTTCCATGAAGTCGAACATTGACCGGTCGACTTCCAAGGCAAAAGTCTCGCCGCGTTCCTTGTTGCGGCGGTTGACCCGGTACCAGCGTTCATCAGCCGGAATATCGAGGAAGTGCACGACCGCGGTCAGCCCCGCTTCCTCCGCCAGCGCGCGAAACTTGTCGCGGTGCGCTTTGGTGGTGAAGCCAAGGTCTAGCACGGCCGGAACCCCGCGCGCGGTCAGTTGGTGCACTGTGGCAAAGATCTGCGCCTCGCACCGCTCGACCCGCTCCATGGTCCACTTGAACTCGATCGGCTGCGGACTGTCGGCCCAGAACAGCCGGGTCATCCATTCGTCGATCGAGAACCGCACCGCGCCCAGCTGGTCGGCCAACCGGCGGGAATAGGTGGTCTTGCCGGCCCCGGTGCAGCCGACAACAAGGATCATGTCGGCTGCCACAGGAGCCCCTTACTGGTTCATCGTCGCGAAGAAGTCTTCGTTGGTCTTCGAATCCTTCATCTTGTCGAGCAGGAATTCCATCGCGTCGATGGTGCCCATCTGCATCAGGATCCGGCGCAGCACCCACATCTTGGAGAGCTTGTCCTTGGCGACCAGCAGCTCTTCCTTGCGGGTGCCCGACTTGCCAACGTCGAGCGCCGGGAAGATCCGCTTGTCGGCAACCTTGCGGTCGAGCACGATTTCGCTGTTACCGGTGCCCTTGAACTCTTCGAAAATGACTTCGTCCATGCGGCTACCGGTGTCGATCAGCGCAGTGGCGATGATCGAAAGGCTGCCGCCTTCCTCGATGTTGCGCGCCGCACCGAAGAAGCGCTTGGGGCGCTGCAGGGCGTTGGCATCGACACCGCCGGTCAGCACCTTGCCGCTAGACGGCACAACGGTGTTGTAGGCGCGGCCGAGACGGGTGATCGAATCGAGCAGGATCACCACATCGCGCTTGTGTTCGACCAGGCGCTTGGCCTTTTCGATCACCATTTCGGCGACCTGGACGTGGCGGCTGGCGGGTTCGTCAAAGGTCGAGGAGATCACTTCGCCCTTCACCGAACGCTGCATGTCGGTGACTTCCTCGGGCCGTTCATCGACCAGCAGCACCAGCAGGAACACTTCGGGGTGGTTGTCGGTGATCGCCTTGGCGATGTTCTGCAGCAGCACGGTCTTGCCGGTGCGCGGCGGAGCCACGATCAGCGCGCGCTGGCCCTTGCCCTGGGGACTGATGATGTCGATCACCCGCGCCGACTTGTCCTTGACCGTCGGGTCCAGCGTATCGAGGCTGAGCTTTTCGTCCGGGTACAGCGGGGTCAGGTTGTCGAAATTGACCCGGTGGCGGACCGCTTCGGGATCGTCGTAGTTGACGCTGACCAGCTTGGTGATCGCGAAATAGCGCTCGCCATCCTTGGGCGCGCGGATTTCGCCTTCAACCGTGTCACCGGTGCGCAGGCCCCATTTGCGGACCTGGTTGGGGGAGACATAGATATCGTCGGGCCCGGCGAGGTAGTTCGCCTCGGGGCTGCGCAGGAAGCCGAAACCGTCGGTCATCACTTCGATCGTGCCCTGGCCGATGATTTCCTCGCCGTCTTCGGCAACCTCCTTCAGGATCGCGAACATCAGGTCCTGGCGGCGCAGCGTCGATGCGCCTTCGACGCCCAGCTCTTCGGCCATTTCGACCAGCTCGGCGGAAGTCTTTTTCTTGAGTTCTTTCAGATGCATATTTGTACAAAGTCCATGTGGATCAAGTCTGGGAATGGCCGGACGATCGATGGGCTTGGAGAAAGCGGATCGCGCCGCACTTGGATGCGCAGGCCTTGCCGGACAAGGGTCAGATAGGCCCCGGCAGCGCGCGCGTCAATCAGAACGGTTTGACCACCACCATGATCACGATCAGCGCCGCGGCCACGCCGGGCACTTCGTTGAGCAGTCGCAGCTGCTTACCCGAAAGCCGCCGTTCGCCAGTGGCCAAGGCATTGTGATAACCCACCAGCCAGACGTGATAGCCTGACAGCGCCAGCACGGCCGCGAACTTGAGGTGGAACCAGCCCTCCGCCAAAGCACCGATCGAATAGGCCAGCAGCAGCCCCAAGACCCAGGTCAGGACCAGCGAGGGCCACAGGATGATCCTGAGCAGCCGCGCCTCGCGCTCCACCCACAGCGCGTTTTCGGCCGAGCCGGGCTCAGCTTCCTGATGGTACACGAAAAAGCGCGGCAGCATGAACAGCCCGGCCATCCAGAAAATCACGAATATGATGTGGCCAGCCTTCAGCCAGAGATAGGTCATCGCCAAGATCCAGTCCATTGCGCGCCCATAGTCCTAGCCGCGCCAGTTCCGGACCAGCGCCAGCAATTGCCCGACATGTTCCAGCGGGGTGGTCTGCCCGATCCCGTGGCCCAGGTTGAAGACATGGGGCCGATCGGCAAAGGCTTCAAGAATGTTCAGCGCCTGACGCTCCAGCTCGGCCCCGCCTGCGATCAACAGCAGCGGATCAAGGTTGCCTTGAACCGGCAGTCCGGCAGGCAGCGCCTTGGCCGCCCACAACGGATCGATTGTCTCGTCGAGCCCCAGCGCCTGGACCCCGGTTTCGCGGGCATAGGCCGGCAGCTTCTCGCCAGCGCCCTTGGGAAAGCCGATCACCGGGACATGCGGGAAACGCTTGGTGATCGCCGCAACGATTGTCGCATTGGGAGCGATGACCCAGCGTTCGAACTCGCTCGGGGCAAGACTTCCGGCCCAACTGTCGAACAGTTGCACCGCTTCGGCCCCGGCCAGGATCTGCCCAGCGAGGTAGTCGATCGTCACCGCTGTGATCGCATCAATGATCGCCTGGAACGCTATGGGATCGCGGTAAGCCATGGCGCGCGTATCGTGCTGGTCGCGGCTGCCCTCGCCCGCCACCATATAGGTCGCAACGGTCCAGGGGCTGCCGGCAAAGCCCAGCATGGTCTTGTCGCCGGGCAGCTGCGCCTTGACCAGCTTGATGGTCTCGTAAATCGGGCTCAGCCGCTCAGGCACCGCGCTCAGGCTCTCAAGGCTGACATCGACCAGCCGGGGCGAGAGGTGCGGGCCTTCGCCGACCAGGAACTCCAGATCCTGCCCCATCGCATAGGGCACGATCAGGATGTCGGAGAACAGGATTGCACCATCCATCCCGTAACGCCGGATCGGCTGGATAGTGATCTCAGCCGCGGCCGCGCTGTCATAGACCAGCGCCAGAAATCCGCCTTTCTCTGCCCGCAGTGCGCGGTACTCAGGCAGGTAGCGCCCGGCCTGACGCATCAGCCATGCAGGCCTTGGACGCACATTTTCACCGCGCAGAGTATCGAGTAGCAAACCGGGCATCGGACCTATTCCAATTCAAATCAAATTAGATTCTTAATAGGATTATGGAGTAGTTGGGCTGTGGAAAGCGGGGATTGTCCAGTCCTGCCGGAACTGTCCCGCGCTGAACAGGGCTAAGCGCCAGTGGAATCGCCGGGCACCCACGTCAAGCGTATCTTTTGCACGCTATCCCCAGCCTGTGGGGAGCGCCGTCCACATGTCCACAAGAGTCCATATGGAGGGCAGGCACTGGGGGGCGATCTTTTCCCCGAACTTGTAAGCCCTTCCCTCCCGTGGTTTATGCCGCAAGTCATCCACAGGGACCCAAAACCCGATTGCCATGCCGCAGCTCCACCTTCACCTTCTTTCGGATTCGACCGGCGAAACGCTCGAAATGCTGGCCAAGGCGGCTTTGGCGCAATTCGAAGGTGCCGAAGTGATGCGCCATTTCTGGCCGATGGTCCGCTCACAGCAGCATCTCGACCGGATCATGGCCGAGATCGCTGCCAATCCGGGCCTGGTCTTCTACACATTGGTCAATGCCGATACCCGCCGCCGCCTGGAGGAGCATTGCCGCACTCTCGGCCTGCCGGTGGTGCCGGTGCTCGATGCGGCGGTCGAGGCGCTCGAAGCGGCGCTCGGCCAGCATCCCAAGGCCCGCCCCGGCCGCCAGCACGCCATGGACGAGGCCTATTTCGCGCGGGTCGATGCGATCCACTATACCATTGCGCATGACGACGGGGTTGGCTGGGAGAACTGGGAAGAGGCGGACATCGTGCTCGCGGGCGTCTCGCGCAGTTCGAAGACTCCGACTTCAATCTACCTCGCCAATCGCGGTTACAAGGTCGCCAATATCCCGATCGTGGTTGAAAGTCCGCCGCCGCCGGCGCTCTATGGGCTCAAGCATCCTTTCGTGGTCGGCCTGACCACTGCACCCGAGCGGCTGGTCCAGGTCCGCCGCAACCGCTTGCTTTCGCTCGGCCAGTCGCCCGAAACCAGCTACGTCGATGACGAGCGCGTTTCGCGCGAGGTGCAATATGCCAGGCGGATGTTTGCCGACAACGGCTGGCCGGTGATCGATGTCACCCGCCGCTCGATCGAGGAAGCGGCCGCGGCAATCATCAACCTCTACAATGAATTCCTCGCTGCACGCGAAGGCGGCACGGCATGAGTCTGGTGCTTGCTTCACAAAGCCAGTCGCGCAAGGCCATGCTCGAGGCGGCCGGAGTGCCGTTCGAGCCGGTCCCGGCGCGGATCGACGAGCGCGCGCTTGAGGCTGGCCTTGCAGGCGCCGCCCCTGCCGAAGTCGCACTGGCGCTGGCTGAAGCCAAAGCTTTGGCGGTTTCGGCAAGTCATCCAACCCGGCTGGTGCTGGGCAGCGATTCGCTGGTCGAAGTTGACGGCCACCGCTTCGACAAGCCCGCCAGCCGCGAGGATGCCGCCGCGCATCTCCAGTTCTTCTCGGGCAAGGTCATGCAGCTCCACAGTGCCGCTGCGCTGGCGCGGGGTGGCACGGTGGTCTGGCGTCACGCCGCCTTGGCCCGGCTTCAGGTCCGCGATTTGTCCGACCGGTTCATCACCAGTTACCTCGGCCATGAATGGCCGGAGGTTTCAGCCTGCGTCGGCGTGTTTCGGATCGAGGCGCGCGGGGTGCAACTGTTCGAGGGAATCGAGGGCGATCACTTCACCGTGCTCGGCATGCCGTTGCTCGCCGTGCTGGGTGCACTGCGCGAGCATGGGGAGCTGCTGGGATGAGCCACCCCTATGCCGAAGTGATCGGCGATCCCATCACGCAATCGAAAAGCCCGGCGATCCATAACTTCTGGCTCGGCAAGCTGGGGATCGCTGCCGAGTACCGCCCCTGTCATGTTCGGCCCGGGGAGTTGAAGGACTATTTCGCGCGGAGACGCGGAGACGCGGAGTGGCGGGGATGCAATGTCACGATGCCGCACAAGCAGGCGGTGATGCCGCTGCTCGATGCGATTGATCCTGAAGCGGCAGCGATTGGGGCTGTCAACACCGTGGTGCGCGAGGCAGACGGGCGGTTGGTTGGGTACAACACCGATGCAGCCGGGTTCCTCGAACCTTTGCGCGCCGATCTGGCGCAGACGCATCTCTACCGGATGGCGCGGATCCTGGGCGCGGGCGGCGCGGCGCGGGCGATTGTTGCGGCTTTGGCGGGGCACGGCTTCACGCTGGTGCTGGCCGCGCGCGACCCGGCCAAGGCGCGTGGCCTGCTGGACGAGCTGGCTCCGAAGGGCGAGCACCATGCAGTCGAGCTAGCCGATTTTGCGCCGCCGACCGACTTCGCTTTCGACGACCGCGAACACCTTTACGATCTGGTGGTCAACGCCAGCCCGCTCGGCATGGCCGGGCAGCCGCCGCTGGCATTCGACTTCAGTCATGCTCCGCCGGGCAGCACGGTCTACGACATCGTCACCCACCCGCTCGAAACGCCCCTGCTGCTCGAGGCACAAAGGCGTGGGCACCCGACCGTCGATGGCCTCGCCATGCTAATCGGCCAGGCCGCCGTGGCCTTCGCAAAGTTCTTCGGCCAGCCCGCCCCGCGCGAATACGACGCGGAACTGCGCGAGCTGCTCACAGCATGATTCTCAGGCTACCCACTACCCCCAACAGTCGTCACCCTGAACTTGTTTCAGGGTCCATGTCTCCGTTGGCCCGGTGGTCGCATGGAATGAGCCGACGAGGCGGTTTGCTGATTACACCCCGCTTCGGACTGGTGGCCCGATGGACCCTGAAACAAGTTCAGGGTGACGGAATGAGGAGGGCGGTATCTTGACCGGTAAACCTTTCATCCTTGGCCTCACCGGCTCGATCGGCATGGGCAAGTCGGCCGTCGCCGCGATGTTTCGCGGGCTGGGCGTGCCGCTGTTCGATGCCGATGCCGCAGTGCACGAACTGCAGGGGCCTAATGGCGCTTGCCTCGCTCCAATTGAGCGGGCCTTTCCCGGCACCACCGGGCCTGCGGGCGTTGACCGGCAAAAGCTGGGCGCGGCGGTGTTTGGCGATCCAGAGAAGCTCCGGCTGCTCGAGGCAATCGTTCATCCCGAAGTCGCCGAATTGCGCCGCACCTTTCTCGCCGATAATACCGATGCGCCGCTGATCGTCTTCGACATTCCCTTGCTGTTCGAAAAGACCGGCGAGCACGGGCTCGATGCCGTGCTGGTGGTCTCCGCCTCGGTCGTGCAGCAGCGCGAGCGGGTGCTCGCCCGGCCAGGTATGACCGAAGAGAAATTCGAGCGGATCCTGGCGCTGCAAGTGCCCGATGCCGAGAAGCGCGCGCGGGCCGACTATGTAATCGACACCGGGGTCAGCCTGGCCGAAACCCGCCATGCCGTGCAGCAGTTGGTCCATGCCCTGACTGCCTAAGTCGAAACGAAGTTTCGAATCTTGCACCACCGGCCCACTCCCCCACCCGGCCACCCAGAACCTAGGTTACCCTATGGGTGGCCGGGTGGGGGAGTGGGCCGGTGGTGCTTCCACCGTCAGGTGGATCAAGACGCAAAGAAATAACGAGTCGCCCCCTTGTCACATGGCCAGATCGGGCCGATATCCTTCGTGTAATGCGCGAGATTATCTTCGACACCGAAACGACCGGCCTTGACCCCAAGACTGGAGATCGGCTCGTCGAAATCGGCTGCATCGAAATGGTCAACCGGGTCCCGACCGGCGAGACCTTCCACTGCTATTTCAACCCCGATCGCGACATGCCCGCCGCTGCCGAAGCGGTCCATGGTCTGTCGATCTCGTTCCTGTCAGACAAGCCGCGCTTTCATGAGAAAGCCGCTGAGCTGCTCGAATTCCTGGGCGAAGAGACCAAGCTGGTCGCGCACAATGCCGGGTTCGATTTCGGCTTCGTCAATTCCGAGCTCGAAATGTGCGGGCTGCCCCCGCTTTCGCGTGAGCGGATGGTCGATACCGTCGCCCTGGCCCGCGCGCGGCACCCCGGGGCCAAGAATTCGCTCGATGCGCTCTGCACCCGCTATGGCATCGATCGCAGCCACCGTACCAGACACGGCGCGCTGCTTGACGCCGAGCTGCTCGCGCAAGTCTATGTCGAGCTGACCGGCGGACGCCAGATCGGGCTTAGCCTGGCGGCAGAGACCAACGAGATCGAAATGACCGTGCAGGCGCTGCCGGTGCGTGACCGGCCATTCCGTGCGCCCCGGCCGCACAGCGCCAGTGAGGCCGAACTCGCCGCGCACGCCCAGTTCCTCGAAACGGTGAAGTCTCCGCTATGGAACGACTGATCCTGTTTCGCGAGTTTTGACAGGAGAAGTAGTGATGGACATTCGCGTATCCGGCCACCAGATCGAAACCGGCGAAGCCTTGCAGCGCCATGCACAGGATCGGCTGAACGCAATTGTCGGCAAATACTTCAGTGGGGCGATTTCCAGCACGGTCACTTTCAACCGCGCGCCCGCAGGGGCCTTTCGCGCCGATATCATCACCCATGTGATGCAGGGACTGGTGCTCAAGGGTGCCGGGATCGCGCAGGATGCCCATGCCGCGCTCGATGGCGCGGCGGAAAAGATCGACAAGCAATTGCGCCGCTACAAGCGCCGCCTGACTGACCGCCACGGCCAGTCGTCCCATGCAGTACGCGCCGAGGAAGCTGCCTACACCGTTTTTGCCGAGCCTGATGAAGAGGCCGAGGAAGTGCTTGCCGATGCCCCGGTGGTGATCGCCGAAACCCGCATCGACGTGCCCGAAACCACGGTTTCCAACGCGGTGATGATGCTCGATCTGCGCAACACCAACGCCCTGCTGTTCAAGAATGCCGGCACCGGCAAGCACAACATGGTGTACCGGCGCGGGGACGGATCGATTGGCTGGGTTGAACCTTCGTGACAGCAAGAGTAAAGGCGCGGCCAATTCCATCAGGGTGGGAAGGGGCATGAAGGCGGGGTGATTCCTCGCTAACTTGCCCCTGTCCGGACCCGTCGCGCCATTTATTGGGACACAAGTGTCTGCCATGACTGCACTATTCACGCTCCTTCCGGAATCTGTCGGCACCATCGATGCCGATAGCAAGGCCACCATCCTCGACCAGCTGGCGCAGCGATTCGCGGGAGTTTACGGGCTTGATCCCGTGCTCGTGCTCGAACGTCTTGAAGAGCGCGAAAAGCTCGGCAGCACCGGGTTCGGGCGCGGCGTGGCGATTCCGCACGCACGAATTCCCGATCTTGGCCGTCCGGTCGCGGCATTCCTGCGGTTGGCGACCCCGGTCGCCTTCGATGCCGCCGATGGCATGCCGGTCGATCTGGTCTTCGGCCTGCTCTCGCCCGAAGCAGCGGGCGCGGCGCACCTCCATGCGCTCGCCGCAATCAGCCGGATGATGCGCGACGAAAAGATGCACGCGGCGCTTGGCGAAGCAATCGACGCTGAGGCACTCTATGCGCTGCTCGCCAACTCAATTGACCGCGACGCGGCCTGATTTTTGGACGCCAGACTTCCCGCGCACCTTGAAGTTGCCGGTCTGATCCGTGTGGTCGAGGCCGCTGGCGGGTTTGCAATGGTCCTTAACAAGGGCGAGCGCGATGGCGGCACAGTGCTTGTCATTTGCGCCGAAAAGGGCGGAAACCGGCGGCTTTTTGAGCGCATGCCGAGTGCTGACGGGCACCGCGAATGGCGCCTTTCCCGCAGCGAAGAAGCTGAAAATAAAACAGAATTTGACATCTACCTGGCGCGGCGGCGCAGTCAGGACCCCGACCTGTGGATGATCGAACTGGATATCGCGAATGGTGAACGGTTCATCGGATTGACATGAATGTAAGCTTGACTTTGTTGCACCGCACAATCAATGGGCGGCCACTTTCGTTGCGCAGGCGGCGTTCGGGGTATTCCAGCCACGGAGGTTAGCACGCAGACGGGGGGCAGCCGGCAGGAACCCGGCCTGGGGCATCTAACAAACTAAGGCCCCATCCTTTCCTGCGCGGGCGCGCCAACCGCCCAAGAATGCAGAATGATGAGTAAGCAACTTCGCAAGGCCAGCGCAATCGCAGTGGCCGCCATGATCGTATCGATTGCTATCAGCGCCAACGGGTCCGGCGCTTCCGCGCAGAGCATTGCAGCGGTCACCAATCAGGAACCCGCTCTCCAGACCATTTCCCAGCCGGTCGTCCAACCGCTTCCCGCCGAGGCCCAAAAGCCCGCGGTCGAAGCCGATCCGGCTAATCTCGAAACCAACCCCGTCAAGGCCAGCTCGCTGTCCGCAATGGTTGCCGCCCAGCCGCAGCCTGGCGAATTGCCGCGCGAACTGCACTGCCTGGCCGGCGCGATCTATTTCGAAGCCAAGAGTGAATCGCTCGCCGGTCAGCTCGCCGTCGGGCGGGTCGTTGTGGCGCGTTCAAAGTCGGGGCGTTTCCCCAATTCGTATTGCGGCGTGGTGTTCCAGCCTTCGCAGTTCTCGTTCGTGCGCGGATCGTCGATGCCTGCCATTCCGCGCGGCTCGAAGCAGTGGAAGAATGCTGTTGCTGTCGCCCAGATTGCCCATTCGAATTCCTGGCGCAGCCCGATTGAAGGCGCACTGTTCTTTCACGCGTCCTATGTCAGCCCCGGCTGGCGCCTGACCCGCGTGGGCCGGATCGACAACCACGTTTTCTATCGTTGAGTTTTGAGGGGTGGGCTTTGACCCGCCCCCTTACTCGGCCCTCTCAAACTCAAACCACACCGGCGCGTGATCGCTGGCTTTCTCGCGTCCGCGGTGGTCCTTGTCGACCCCGCAGGCCGTGAGCCGGTCGGCCATTTCGGGCGAAAGCAGCGCGTGGTCGATGCGGAAACCGTGGTCCTTCTGCCAGGCTCCAGCCTGATAGTCCCAAAAGGTCCAGACCCCGCCCGCCGGGTTGTGAGTGGCCAGCGCATCGGTCCAGCCATCGGCCAGCAGCCGGGCATAGGCATCGCGCGACTCTGGCTGCATCAGCGCATCGGCTTCCATTGCCCGGGGTGAGAAGACATCGTGATCGAACGGGATCACGTTGTAGTCCCCGGTGATAACCGCAGGCACTTCCTCAGCCGCTATTTCGCGCATCCGCGCGCGCAGCCGCTCCATCCAGCGCAATTTGTAGTCAAACTTCGGCCCCGGCACCGGGTTCCCGTTGGGCAGGTAGATGCAGGCGACGCGCACACCAAAGACATCGGCTTCGAGATAGCGCGAATGCTCGTCCTCGGGCTCACCCGCCAGCCTGCGTTGCACTTCGACCGGTATGGTGCCATCGGCCAGGATCGCAACGCCGTTGAAGCCCTTCTGCCCGTGCCAGATCGCGTGATAGCCGATCTTGAGGAACTCCTCGGCCGGAAAGCCTTCGTCCTGGGTCTTGATCTCTTGCAGGCAGGCCACTGATGGCCGGGTTTCCTCCAGCCATTCGAGCAGGCGCGGCAGCCGCGCCTTGATCCCGTTGATGTTGAACGTGGCGATCTTCATCAGATGGCGAAGGACGAGCCGCAGCCGCAGCCCGAGGCGGCTTGCGGGTTCTCAACCTTGAACGCAGCGCCGCCCAGCGATTCGACGTAGTCGACCACGCTTCCGCCGACGAGATCGAGGCTGACGCTATCGACCACCAGAGTCACACCATCGCGTTCAACCACCAGGTCATCCGCCTCGGCGCTATCGGCCAGGGCGAACTTGTACTGGAAGCCCGAACAGCCGCCGCCCTCTACGGAAAGCCGCAGGATCGCGGGCTTGCCTTGCTTGGCAGCAATCGCCGCCACGCGCGCGGCGGCGGAAGGGCTGAGGGTCATGGTTGTTGCGTCCATGCCGCCAATGTAGGGCTTGCCGCGCCACGCCGCAAGGAAAGCTCACGCGCCCTGGATATAACTCCGCATTGCTTCGGCTTCGCTTTCGATTCGTTCGATCCGGTATTTGACCAGATCGCCGATCGAGACAAAGCCGACCACTGCTCCGCCATCGACCACCGGCAAGTGGCGGAACCGCCGCTGGGTCATCAGCCCCAGCGCGTCGAGTGCGCCGGTTTGGGGATCGACCGTGATTGGCGGCGAAGTCATCACTTCGCCCACGGTCTTGTCGAGCATTGCCGGGCCGTGCGCGGCAAGCTGGCGGATCACATCGCGTTCGGAGAAAATCCCGACGATCTGCCCGCCGGAGAAGACCGGCACTGCGCCGATCCGCTTTTCAGCGAGCAGCCTGACCGCATCGCCCACACTTGTTGCGGCATCGCAAGTAATCACACCGCCGCTGCGCCCCTCGATCAGTCGCGCAATCGTCATGGCAACTCTCCTGGGTATGTTCCTGAGGGGGAGAGAATGACACGAACCGAACCGCTTGGCGAGTCAGGGTTCTCCCGCGTCCGGATAGAGCCTGAAATCCTCAACCGGGACGCCGCCGACCAGGTGTTCGTCGATGATCCGCTGAAGCACCGGCTCAGTGCAGGAATGATACCAGACCCCTTCGGGCCAGACCACCGCGACCGGCCCTGCGGCGCAGATCTTGAGGCAATCGGCCTTGGTCCGCGCGATCCCGCCAGTCCGGTCGAGCCCGCGCGCCTTGAGCTCCTTCTTGAGGAACTTCCAGGCCGCAGCACCCTCGCCCGGCGAACAGCAGGCGCCCTTTTCGGACATCGCGCAAAGGAAGATGTGGCGGCGGATTGTGTCCCCGCCCTCGACGGCCAGGGCGGCGCGCGCGCGGGCCAGCTCTTCGGGATCGGCGCTCATGCCTTGAGGCCCCACTCTTCGAGCAAGGCCCGCTTGTAGTCGTCGTCCAGCGGGGTCGGCCGGTCATCCGCAATCGCCACGATCACCGAGCGCGCGAAAGCGACCGGCCTGCGTTCTTGCTCAAGCAACTGCGCAATGGTCCAGCTGGTCCGCCCCACCCCCTCGATCCCGCAGTGGACAGTGACCGGTCCCGGAAAGTGCCCCTGGCTGAGGTATTCCATCGCCACGCTGGCCACCATCGCCCGGCGCTCGCCGATCCGCACCTGCCCGCGCATCGCCAGGTTGAAGCGGACCCGCGCATCCTCCATCATTGCTGCCAGCGCGACATTGTTGAGGTGCTGGTTGGGATCGACATCGGCGAACCGTGTGGTCACCGCATGCGCGAAGGGATAGCGTGCGGGATCGAGCAGCGCGGGTTCGGGGCGCGGCATGGCGGCTCAGCGTCCCTGCTTCAGGTGCTTGCCCAGCCGGGCAAAGACCGTCTGGTGCCACTGGACCGAATTCCTGGGCCCCAGCACCCAGTGATTCTCGCCCGGAAAGACCAGCAGTTCGGCCGGAACGCCCTTGCGCTGCAGCGCACTGAAGGCGCCGAGCCCCTGCGTATAGGGCACGCGGTAGTCCTTCTCACCCAGCACCACCAGCATCGGGGTTTGCCACTTGGCGATATGCGCGGCGGGGTTCCACTTTTCGTGCGCGGCGGGATCCTCGCGATAGGGCTTGCCGCCGTTCTCCCACTCGTTGAACCACCACTCCTCGGTCGAATAGGCCTTGGCCAAGGCGTCGAACGTGCCGTTGTGGTTGACCAGGCATTTGAACCGTGTGGGCCAGTTGCCCTGGATCCAGTTCATCATGTAGCCGCCATAGCTTGCCCCCAGCGCGCAGGCATTGTCACCATCAAGATCGGGATTGGCGGCCAGCCCCAGCTTGAGATCCTCCAGTGGCTTGCCGCCCCAGTCCTGGCGAATCGAGTCGGTGAAGGCTTGCCCGTAACCGGTCGAGCCATGGAAATCGATCGAGACCACCCCGTAGCCCTGGCTGGCGAAGATCCGCGGATTCCAGCGGAACGACCAGCTGTGATTGAACGAACCTTGCGGGCCGCCGTGGACGAACAGCAGCACCGGCAGCTTGCCCCCCACACCACCACTCGCTCCGGCCGGACGGTGGATCTGGCCCCAGACAGTGTCGCCGTTCGCGCCCTTGAAGCTGAAGCGCGCGGTGGTGACCGGGTTAAGCTGGGCCAGCTGGGCATCGTTGGCCCGGCTCAGCGAGCGCCCCGGCTTGCCCTTGTCGGCCAGATAGACCTTGGCCGGATTGGCCACGGCATCGCGAGTGAAGACGAAGCCGCCATTCTTCAGCGGCGTGACCGCACCGATCCGCCCTTCGCTGAGCCCTGCGGGTGCCAGCTTGAGCCGGGTTACCTTGCCGCTGGCGATGTCGATCCGGAACGCGGGATTGTCGAGCACGTCCTCGGCGGTGACGATCAGCGCTTTCGAATCCGGGGTCCAGGCAATCGAGCCGACCGAACGGTCCCAGTTCGCCGTCACGCTGCGGCGCTCATGGGTCTTGAGGTTCATCAGCTGAACCACTTGCCGGTCAGCCTCGTAACCGGCCGGGCCATCGCCGCCCAGGCCAGCCACTGACCGTCGGGCGAAGGGCTGGGCAGGGTATCGGCGGCGCGATTGTCTTTCGAGGCCTTGTGCGGGGCCTTGCCGTCGAGCATCGAGTGCCAGACATCGGTATCGGTTGAGAGCGGCTCGTTCCGGTCAGCCTGGCGCGCAACGAAGAAGGCGCTGGCCGAATCTGCTGCCCAGGCGAGTTCCTCAGCCCCGCCCGTCGGCTTGGTCGGTGTGTCGCCGGTCAGCACGCCCGGTGGTCCGTCAAGCGCGGCGCCGTCGCCTGCGATCTTGCCGTCGGCGCCCAGCTCAAAGGCGAAAGCGCGGCTGTAGTTGCCTGGGGCTTCCCAGGAATCCCAATGCCGCACGAACCTGGTGCCATCCGTGTAGTAGCGGCCGGTTCCGGGGCCGGGCGAACTGGTATCGCCGCTCTTGTCGCAGCCCAAGGTCGGGCAATCGCGTGCGACATCGCCCCAGACCAGCACGCGCTGACCATTGGGGGACAGCAGGAACCCGGCGACATCGGCCTTGAACGCGCTGGCCGCCACCGGCATGGCGACCGGTGCGGTCAGATCGAGCATCCACAGCTGGTCGCTGCCCGACTTGTCGGAAATGAAACAAAGCCGCTTGCCATCGGGGCTGAAGGCGGGGGTGTTCTCATTGGCATCGGCCAGATCGGCGATCCGCGCGGGCGCGCCGCCCCTGGTGGCAACGCGCCACAGCCCGGTCGCCCGCTTGTAGCTGGCCGGATCAGTATCGGTCTGCTGGTAGACCGCCCACATGCCATCGGGCGAGACCGCAGGCGCGGCAACGCGCTTCAGCGTCACCAGGTCTTGTTCGGTCATGGTCCGCTGGACGGTCTGGGCCGGCAGCGACGTGGCGGTAAGAGCGATGGCGAGCACGCCAAGCGCAGTCTTGAGTCTGCTCATGCCCGCAAGGTTAGCGGGAGAAGAGGGCCTGTCCTAGCCCTTCTTGCCAACGATCCGGGCAATTTCGACCGCGACCAGCTTTTCGACCAGCGGCGGCAGGTTGGTATCGAGCCATTCGGCGAGCGCTGGGCGCAGCAATTCGCGGACCATGCCTTCGAGCGAGGTTTCGCCCGAACGGACGATCTGCGGCGCGGCCGGGGGCTGGGCCATCATTGCCAGGGCGGCAAGCGATTCGCCGATCGAGCTGGCGGTCTGACTGGCGACCAGCGGCGGCACCCCGGCCTCGGCGTCGTCAACGCATTCGCCGATCGAAGCCAGATCGAGCACCTCGTCATCGTCCGCATCGATCTGCGCTGGGCGCTCGCTCACGCTGCGCGGCGCGGCTTGCGCTTCGCGGTTGTCGCGCGCGATCACTTTCTTGATCGACGCAAGGATTTCCTCAACCGAGGGTTCGCCTGCCTGGTGCATCGCCCTTGCCTCCAGTTCGCTCAGTGTCTTGACCTGTCCCGGCATGGGACAAGAATCACTGACCGCCTACTGAACCGTCCTGGGCCTTGGTGTCAACGGTGCGGGTGGCATCGACTTTGGGCTCGGGATCATTGCTCCAGTCCCAGATGCTGCCCGAAACGCGGTTGTAATTGGTGACCGGATCGTACAGTGCCCCGCCATCGAGCCCCAGATCGCGGGCCTCGGCCTTGCCCATTGCGGCGAGCAGGTTGAAGCCCGCGACATAGGCATTGCGCTTGGCGGTTTCGAGCTGGACCTGCGCGTTGAGCAGCTCGTTCTCGGCATTGAGGATTTCGATGATCGTGCGGTTGCCGACGGTGTTTTCGGCGCGAACCCCTTCAAGGCTGAGCGTCGCGGCATCGACTGCGGTCTGCGACGAGGCGATCAGCGACTGCGCGGCCTGCCACTGGGCATAGGCCGATCGCACCGCCGAGATCACGCTGCGTTCCACGCCGACCTGCTGCTCAAGTGCGGCATCCTGGCGGGCCTGCGCGGCGCGGCGCTGCGCGGCCGGCTGGCCGCCCTGGAACAGCGGGATAGTCGCCCGGACCCCAGCCGTGGTGGCAGTGCCCGACTGGATCGTGCTGGGCACCACACCGCCCCGTGTCCCAAGAAAGTCGGTATAACCGGCATTGGCGAAAGCACTGACGCGCGGCATGCGGCCGGCACTTGCAACCCGCACGTCAAAACCGGCGGCCTTGGCGCGTTCGCGTGCGGCGAGCAGGTCCGGGTTGTGGTCGAGCGCAAAATCGACCGCCTCATCGACATTGCTGGGCAGCCCCGCCAGCGGCGGCGGCGGCGCAAGGTTCTCGGGGGCCTTGCCAACGATCTGGATATAGCGTTCGCGCGCGGCGATCAGGTTGGCTTCGGCGCTGCGGACCTGGCCGCGGGCCAGCGCCAGACGCGATTCGGACTGGGCGACGTCGGTGCGGGTCAGATCGCCGATCTCAAACCGGTCCTTGGAGGCTTGCAGGTTGACTTCGAGCCGCTGGACATTGGCCTTGTTGAGCTTGACCACTTCCTGAGCCAGGATCACATCCATATACACCGTGACGGTCTGGGTGAAGATCCCGCTTTCGACCGCGCGCAGGTCTGACCGGCCGGCCACGACCCGGGTTTCGGCGGCGCGCACCGAATTCTTGATCCCGCCGCCGCTGTAGAGCGGATAGCTGAGCGTGGCTCCGGTATCGAGCGTGCGCGCTGACGACAAGACGCTGTAATTCGAACCCGATCTGCTGGTAAATTCTGTGTAGGTTGCAGTGCCCGAAAGCGAGGGCAGCCCCGGCGCGCGGGCGATCGGCACGCCTTCGTCGGTGGCGCGCTGCTGGGCGCGGGCGGCCTGGATCGTGGGGTTGGTGTTGTAGGCCATCACCAGCGCCTCGCGCAGCTCGTCGGCCAGCGAAGGCGATGCCGCCAGGCACATACCGCCGGCCAGCAGGGTCCAGCGCGTCAGGCGCGAAATCGCAGGCTTGGACATTGCTTCAAAAACTCCAGCTCTTGGGTGCGGCGAATTCAGCCAGCACGGGGATGCCAATGTCGGGCAGCGGCGCAAGCTGCACTGCGCCTCCAGCCTTGGTGCCCTTGGCGAGGCTGGTCACCCCGCGCCGGGCCAAACCGGTCACCACCCGTCCGCCTTCGGCGAGCGCCGCAACCAGAGAGGCGGGCAAATGCTCGATCGCGCCATCGATCAGCAGCAGGGTGAAACCGACTGATCCCGGCTTACCAGCGGCGGCCTCGGCCGCGCTCGCGACTTCGACCGACGCCCCCATGGCTTCGACCAACGCCGGCAGGTAGTTGCTGCCGCAGCTGACCACCAGCACCCGTTCGCCCGGCTGCGGTGCGGCTTCGGCCAGCATTTTGCCCTGGACCAGCGGGGCGGGCAGGGCGTGCCCGTCACCCAGCGGAATCGCCCGGTCGATATAGGCGTGGCCGCGCGCACTGGCGGGCACGAAGTCTTCGCGGGCAACCGCGGACATCGCGGCCAGCACGGCCTCCTGGTTGACCCCGCTGACGCGCAGCTGGCTGTCGATCATCGCCCGGCGGGCGGCGGAACTATCGATCGCAGTGGCAACAGTCATGAATTCAGGCCCTTTTCGCGCACTGTATTACACACACAAAACAGTTAGGCAACCACCCGGCGAGCGGCGCCCGGCTTGCGCCCGGCCGCGCGGAGCGGCTTTGACGACAAGGCTGCCTAGCGCCTATGGGGGCCGGGCTGCCAGTTCAAGAGGAATTCGGACCATGACCGACCGGGTGACCATCCGCGAAGAGGATCTGATCGAAAGCGTTGCCGATGCGCTGCAATACATCAGCTATTTTCACCCGATGGATTACATCCGCGCGCTGGGCGATGCCTATGAAGCCGAACAGGGCCCCGCGGCCAAGGATGCGATTGCCCAGATCCTGACCAACAGCCGGATGTGCGCCGAAGGGCACCGGCCGATCTGCCAGGACACCGGGATAGTCAACGTTTTCGCCCGATGGGGCCAGGATTGCTGGCTCGATTCGAAACTGTCCTTGCAGGACGTGGTCGATGAAGGCGTGCGCCGGGCCTACCTCAACCCCGAGAACAAGCTGCGCGCCTCGGTGCTGGCGGACCCGGCCTTCACCCGCCGCAACACCCGCGACAACACCCCGTGCGTGCTGCATGTGACCATGGTGCCGGGCAGCAAGGTTTCGATCGATGTCGCGGCCAAGGGCGGCGGCTCTGAGAACAAGTCGAAGTTCAAGATGATGAATCCCAGCGACAACATCGTCGACTGGGTGATCGAGATGTTGCCGCAGATGGGCGCAGGCTGGTGTCCGCCGGGCATGCTGGGGATCGGGATCGGCGGCACGGCCGAGCATTGCATGCTGCTGGCCAAGCAATCGCTGATGCAGCCGATCGACATGGCGCAGCTGAAGGCACGCGGTGCGAAGTCCGATACCGAAGCGATGCGGATCGAGATCTTTGACCGGGTCAACGCGCTGGGGATCGGTGCGCAGGGGCTGGGCGGGCTCTCGACCATTCTCGACGTCAAGATCCTCGATGCGCCGTGCCATGCCGCGGGCAAGCCGGTGGCGATGATCCCCAACTGCGCCGCTACCCGCCACGCGCACTTCACGCTCGACGGCTCGGGGCCGACCTTCCTCGAAGCCCCCAAGCTGGATGAGTGGCCCGATGTTCAGTGGACCCCCGACAAGGCCGCCAAGCGGGTCGATCTCGATAAACTCACCGCTGAAGAGGTGCGCGGCTGGAAGCAAGGTGACCGGCTGCTCCTGAATGGCAAGATGCTGACCGGGCGCGACGCTGCGCACAAGCGGATCCAGGATATGCTCGCCAAGGGCGAAGAACTGCCGGTCGATTTCAAGGGCCGTGCGATCTACTACGTCGGTCCGGTCGATCCGGTTCTCGGCGAAGTGGTTGGCCCTGCGGGACCCACCACCGCGACCCGGATGGACAAGTTCACCACGATGATGTGCGAGCTGGGCCTCTTGGTGATGATCGGCAAGGCCGAGCGCGGCCAGGGCGCGACCGAAGTGATCGCCAACAGCAAGACCGCCTACCTGATGGCAGTCGGCGGCGCAGCCTATCTGGTCAGCCGCGCGATTCGCGAAGCCAAGGTGGTGGCTTTCGAGGATCTGGGGATGGAAGCGATCTACGAGTTCACGGTCGAGGACATGCCGGTCACTGTCGCGGTCGATTCGGAAGGCAACAATGTCCACCAGCTCGCTCCGCTGGTCTGGAAAGAGAAGATCGCGCGCGAAAAGCTGCTGGGTTGACACTTCGACCAACGCCCTGTGCGCTTCGACCAAGCCGCTGGTCATTCGGGTGCGGCATCGGCTAACGCTGTGGGTGCAATGGAACAACAGTCGCTCCAACCCGCGCGGGTCCCCGCCCGCACCGTGCTTGCCTCGATTGCGGGGCTTTGGCTGTGTTACCTGGTCCTGATCTCGCTACGCTCGGCGCTGCTCGATCAGACCCATTTCTGGGAAATGCTGGGCCTGCGCTCGTTTGTGACCCTGGCCGGGATCGTGGTGACTGCGATGGCATGGTCGATCCTGCGGCTGTTCGACCATCGCCGGGTCGGGGTGCGCATGGTGATTGCCGCAGGAGTGATGCTGCCCGCGGCGCTGGCGCTGGCAGTGATCAACACCCAGGTCTTCAAGGGGATCGACAAGCGCACTTTCAAGGAAATGCGCAACCCCAGCGAAGTCCAGATCCGCCATGACACGGCCGGCAATGTCCTGGTCGATGTGCCCGATCCGCCCGAACTGACCCCCGCGCAGTTGGCCGAACTGCAGAAGAAATTCGCCGAACAGGGGCTGTGGCGGCAACTGACCGATATCGCGATCGGCCGCTATTTCCTGCTGCTGGCCTGGGCCGCACTGTACTTCGCGATGGTCAATGCCGAACAGGCCCGCGCGGCCGAGCGCCGCGAGGGTGAGTACAAACGCGCAGCCAAGGCGTCCGAGCTCAGATCGCTGCGCTATCAGGTCAACCCGCATTTCTTGTTCAACACGCTGAATTCGCTTTCGGCACTGGTCATGACTGGCAAGGGCGCGGCGGCCGAGCAGATGATCCAGACGCTGTCTTCGTTCTACCGCCGCAGCCTGGCCGAAGATCCGACCGGCAACGGCACGCTCGATCAGGAAGTGGCGCTGCAACGCGCCTATCTGGAAATCGAGGCGGTGCGGTTCCCCGAACGGCTGCTGACCCACTTCGATATCCCCGCCGCGCTCGAGGATGTTGGGGTCCCCGGCATGATCCTGCAGCCATTGGTCGAAAATTCGGTCCGCTATGCCGTTACCCGGACCAGCAAGCCGGTGACCGTGACGATCGCCGCGCGCGAGGAATATGGCCGACTGGTGATCGAGGTCAGCGACAATGGCCCCGGCGCCGACAAGGCCGCCAAGGGTTTCGGGATCGGGCTTGCCAATGTCCGCGACCGGCTGGCCGCGCGCTATGGCGAAGAAGGCAGCCTGACCTCGGGTCCGGCCGAGGGGGGTGGGTGGCGCTCGGTCATTCGCCTGCCGCTGGAACGCCATGGCTGAGCCCGCTGTGCTCTCAACTCTGGTGGTCGATGACGAACCGCTGGCGCTGGAGCGGATGGAACATATCTGCGCCGGCCTGGCGCAGCTCAGAGTTGTTGGCACCGCCCGCGATGGCACGTCAGCGCTCGCCGCAATCGAACAATTGCAGCCCGAGCTGGTTCTGCTCGACATGACCATGCCCGAGCTTGACGGGCTGGCCGTGGCCCGCGCGCTGACCCGGCGTGAGCAGGCCCCGGCGGTGATCTTCGTTACTGCGCATGACAATTTCGCGGTCGAGGCCTTCGATCTCGACGCGGTGGATTATGTCCTCAAGCCGGTCACGCCCGAACGGCTCGAACGCGCGATCGCCCGGGCTGTCGCCCGCCGCTCGATCCGCGAGCGCGGCGAAGCGGAATGGCTGAGCGAGTTCTGGGTGCCTTACCGTTCTGAACTGCTGCGGATCGCCGCTGCCAATGTCGACCGGATCGATGCCGAACGCGATTATGTGCGCTTGCACGTCGGGCAACGCAGCTATCTGCTGCTCCAGACTGTCTCCGGGCTGGAGGCCAGGCTCGATCCCGAACGCTTCATCCGCCTCCACCGCTCAACCATCCTGCGCCGCGATCGGATCACCGGCCTGCGCCACGATGGGCTGGGGGTTTGGTCGGCCGAGCTTGACGACGGCACCCAAGTGCGAATCGGCCGAACCTATCTTTCGCGTGCCAAGGCGATGGCGGGGCGCTAATACCGGGTCCGAACCATGGCCCTGATCTTTCTCTTCATCCTCGGCATCGGCAATTTCGCCGCGCACAAGGCCGTGCTCGAAAGCCACCATCCGCTGCTCGAACGGGTGCCGCTATTCTACCAGCTGCTGGGCGGGCGTTTTTCGCTGCTGGTCGAATTTGCCATGCTGCTTGGGGCGATGCTGATGGTCGCGCAAGGCTCGTTTGGCTGGGCGCTGTTCTATGGCGTCTACACCGCTTTCAACGCGTTTTCGGCCTGGCTGATCATCAGCGGGCGGATCTGATGGTCACCCTGCTCCATGTCAGCGATCTGCATTTCGGCGCTGAAGACCGCGATGCGCTCGATTGGTTCGCCCAGGCGGTCCGGCGCGAACGGCCCGCTGCAGTGCTGTGCACCGGCGATCTGACCATGCGCGGATCGGCGCGCGAATATGCCCTCGCCCAGGCCTGGCTAGCCAAGCTGCCGGTGCCGGTCGCGCTGGTGCCGGGCAACCATGACGTGCCTTACTACCACCACATGGTCCGCCGCCTGACCACGCCCTATGCCCGCTACCGCGCGCTGGAGGCGAGCATGACTGCGCCGGACCTTCCAGGGATTGCCGTGGTCCCGCTCAAGACCATTGCCCGCGCCCAGCTCAGGCTCAACTGGTCGAAGGGGCGGGTCAGCAACCGCGATCTCGATGTGACCGCCCAGGCGCTGGAACGCCAGCGTGACCGGCCCTTGCGGATCGTGATCGGGCACCACCCGCTGGTTGATGCCGATACCGATAGCGCTGGTTCCACGCGTGGCGGCAAACGCGCGTTGGCCGCGCTGGCGCGGGCCGGGGCACAGGTCGTGCTTTCGGGTCATGTCCACGATGCCTTCGACATGACCGTCGAGGCCGATGGTTTGCCAGTGCGGTTGATTGGCGCGGGAACCCTGTCGCAGCGGCTGCGCTCCACCCCGCCCAGTTTCAATAGGCTGGTCTGGGACGGCGAAGTGCTCAAGGCAGAACAGCAGAGCCTCTCCTGAAACCAAAAAGGGCGGCCCCGCGGGACCGCCCTCTTGTTTTCCAGAAATTCGAAGGATTAGCGCTTCGAGAACTGGAAGCTCTTGCGGGCCTTGGCCCGGCCGTACTTCTTGCGTTCGACCACCCGGCTGTCGCGGGTCAGGAAGCCGGCGGCCTTGACCACACTGCGCAGCGCAGGCTCAAACTTGGTCAGCGCGGTGGCGATACCGTGCTTGACCGCGCCGGCCTGGCCCGAAAGCCCGCCGCCCTTGACGGTGGCGATGACGTCGTACTGGCCGGCCCGGTCAGCGACCTGGAACGGCTGGTCGATCACCAGGCGCAGGGTCGGGCGCGCGAAGTAGACATCCTGGTCGCGGCCATTGACCACGATCTTGCCCGAACCAGGCTTGATCCAGACGCGGGCAACCGCGTCCTTGCGGCGGCCGGTGGCATAGGCACGGCCCTGGGCGTCGATCTGCTTTTCGCGCAGCGGCGCAGGCGGTGCGGCGGGGGTTTCCGCGGCGACCGACAGGTCGGCCAGATCGGTGAGGGTATTGTCAGACATCAGGCACCCACCTTGTTCTTGCGATTGAGGGCAGCAACGTCGAGCGGCTGGGGCTGGGTGCCCGCATGCGGATGCTCGGCACCGGCGTAGAGGTGAAGCGCACGCATCTGGTTGCGGCCGAGCGGTCCACGCGGGATCATGCGTTCAACCGCCTTTTCGAGCACGCGCTCGGGGAAGCGGCCGTCGAGCACCTTGGCAGCGGTCACTTCCTTGATCCCGCCGGCATAACCGGTGTGCTTGTAATAGGTCTTTTCGCTGCGCTTGTTGCCCGTGAACTTCACCTTGTCGGCGTTGATCACGACCACATGGTCGCCGCAATCGACGTGGGGGGTGAAGCTCGGCTTGTGTTTGCCGCGCAGGTGGTTGGCAATGATCACCGCGAGGCGGCCGACCACCAGACCATCGGCATCGATCAGATGCCAGTTCTTTTCCACCTCGGCCGGTTTGATCGACCGGGTGATCTTGCTGAGCGCCTTCATGGCCAGCTTTCCTCTATTCTTAAGGAGTGATTCTGCGTGTTCCGCGCGATTCGGGACGGGCCCAATTCACGCGAAGGCGCGCCCTTTCGGCGAAAGGGGCGGACAAGTCAAGCTTTTGCGGGGCTTTGCCGAGAGGTAAAATAATACCGCGCAGAGATCAGAGAGCGCCGGCCTGGAAAGTCCAGATCTCGCGCGACACCCTTCTGGTTCCGGCCAGCAAGGTCACGACCGTGCGCTCGATCGAGCTTGGCAGGCCGCAGGGCAGCAACGTATCGACCCTGGTCACAACCTCGATCCGGCCTTCCGCACCGCCTGCCAATGCCACGGTTCGCGACTGGCGGTGTTCGCCTGGCGGGATCCGCAACAGATCGACCGGCCAAGGTGATCTGGGCTGGGCCTGCAGCGCCTGAGAAACGAACCGGGTACCCAATTGCAAGTTCTCGCTGGGCATGCCGGTTCCGGCCAGGACCGCCGTTGCCCGCGTGGTCATTTCGTCGCGCGCACGAAGATCGGCCTGACCGCTTACCTGGCCGGCAAGGATCGTGCCGCTTGAATCGATCCGCACGGGAAACATCCCGGTGTCTTCGCGGCGGCGCTCAACCTCGGCCAGACCGTTCAGCAATGGCGGTACATCGACGCTGACGTCGACCAGCTTTCCATCCAGCAGAAAGCCGCTCTCGGCCGGAGCGAAGCGGACCGCATAGCGGCGGGTGACTTTGATCTGCTTGCCATCCGACAGTTCGCGGATGACAGTTCGCGACAGGATCAGCTGTTCAAAGGGCGGCGCGAATCGGGCCTGCGGCCCAGAGACATCGGCCCGGGCCAGTTCAACCGGTGCCAGTGCAGTCAGCAGGACTGCAGCACCGGCAAGCAGACACGCCCGCGCGCTCATGCGGCGAGCTCTTGCGCCAGAACAGGATGCGGATGCGTTCCACCAATCCGCGCGAAAGCGGAATTGGACAGAGTCGCCGCACCATCAATCGGCATGCCGGCCTCCTAAGCCCTTGTCCCCAGCCAGTTCAATCGTCCGGCTCGATCGCCGAAACCGCAATATTGGCGCAGGCTGGGAGCGTTTCGTCAAGTAATTGTACCGATGTCCCGGCACCTGGACAATCGTACAGTTTCGCCCTCGCTCAGGTCGAGAAAGTAAACCATTGAGAAAAATAGACTAGTTATGTTCAAGTCGATGTGCACCCCAAACTGTGGCGAGCACCAGCAAGGCCCCGGTCAATTGGTGCAGCGCAGCCAGCCACAGCGCAACTCCGCTCCAAACAGTCGCGATTCCCAGCAGGATCTGGATCCCAAAGGCACTATGGATCGCGATCGAGGCGCGCCGGTCGAGCACTCGCAGCTTGCGCGCCAGCACGATCAGGATCGCGACCACCACCCAGGCCCACCAGCGGTGAATGAAGTGAACCAGATAAGGGTCGCTCACCAAGGCATGCAAGATACCCTGCGACCAATCGATTCCGGCCGGAACAAATTGCCCCTGCATCAGCGGCCAGGCGTCCCAGTTGAACCAGTTGCCACCCGCGACCGGCCCGGCCCGAATACCCGCCTGCAAGGCGCCATAGATCAACTGCAGCGCCAGCGAGCCCAGCGCCAGTGCTCCCCACAAGGTCATCCTGGCCTTGCCCTCGCCACGTGCGCGGGCGCGCAGGTCAAGCGCGGTCCAAGCCAGGGCGGACAGGGTAATCAAGGCCAGCATCAAGTGGGTCGCCAGCCGCAGGTGGCTCACCTTGACATCCTGCGTCAGCCCCGATGTGACCATCCACCAGCCGACCGCGCCTTGCAGCCCGCCCAGTGCCAGCAGCCCAAGCAGCCGCGGCTTGAACCCGTCGGGAATCGCCTTCTTGGCCCAGAACCAGGCCAGCGGCAGCGCAAAGGCCAGCCCGATGACGCGCCCCAGCAGCCGGTGGAACCATTCCCAGAAGTAGATGTACTTGTACTCGTCCAGCGTCATTCCGGCCGGGCCGTTGACTTCGGTGTACTGCGGGATCTGCTTGTAGGCCTCGAACTCGGCTTGCCAGTCGGCCTCGTTCAGCGGCGGCAAGGTGCCAGTGACCGGTTGCCATTCGGTGATCGAAAGCCCGCTTTCAGTCAGCCGGGTGATCCCGCCGACCAGCACCATGAACACTACCAAAGCGGTCACCGCCCACAGCCAGCGAGCCAGCGCCAGCGGGCGGGCGGTTGCTTGAATCGATGTGGCTGACATGGGCGTTCCTCTGCGACGACGCGCGGCAAAGCGCAAGCATCAAACGGCGAAAGACCGCACTTGCCCCTTGATAGACGATACAACGTCACATACATGCACCGCGTGCGTGACGCTTTGGTCTTGATTCGCAACCGGCTGGACCGGGTTGGCGTGCTCCTTTCGGGGCTTTGCGCGCTGCATTGCCTGGCCGGGCTGTTGCTGGTCGTGGGTCTGGGGCTGGGCGGTGGTGTGTTGATGGCCCCGGTGATTCACCGCGTCGGCCTGGCACTGGCGATCGGCGTTGGCGCAATCACTCTGGTCATGGGCGTGGTCCGCCACGGTGATCCGCTGCCTTTGCAGGTTGGCGCGGCGGGCATCGCCTTCATGGCCTTTGCGCTATTCGTCGGACACGGAACCGAAGAAGCGGTGCTGACGATCCTTGGCGTTGCCTTGCTGGCATGGGCGCATCTGCGCAACTTGCGCCATAGTCTCTGATTGCTATGGGCGGGGCATGACTGCCCAGCTTTCCCTGACCGTAAACGGCGAACTCCGCCACGCTGCACCCGGCTCTGTGGCCGACTTGGTGCGTTGTCTCGAACTCGATCCGGCCAAGGTCGCGGTTGAGCGCAATGGCGCAATCGTGCCGCGCTCGACGCTCACCGATGTCGTACTGGCGGATGGCGATGTGCTGGAGATCGTCCACTTCGTCGGTGGTGGGCAGGGCGATGACACCTGGACTGTCGCCGGCCGGACCTTCCGTTCGCGGCTGATTGTCGGCACCGGCAAGTACAAGGATTTCGAACAGAACGCCGCTGCGGTCGAAGCCGCGGGCGCCGAAATCGTCACGGTCGCAGTGCGCCGGGTCAACGTCAGCGACCCCAAGGCCCCGATGCTGACCGACTTCATCGATCCGAAGAAGATCACCTACCTGCCCAACACTGCCGGGTGCTTCACTGCCGATGACGCAATCCGCACCCTGCGGCTGGCGCGCGAGGCCGGCGGCTGGGACCTGGTCAAGCTGGAAGTGCTGGGCGAGGCGCGCACGCTCTATCCGGACATGCGCGAAACGCTGAAGGCCTGCGAAGTTCTGGCGGGTGAAGGCTTCCTGCCGATGGTCTATTGCGTCGATGATCCGATCGCGGCCAAGCAGCTGGAAAGCGCGGGCGCGGTCGCGGTGATGCCGCTGGGCGCGCCGATCGGTTCGGGGCTTGGCATCCAGAACCGGGTTACGATCCGCCTGATCGTCGAGGGTGCTTCGGTGCCGGTGCTGGTCGATGCCGGGGTCGGCACCGCCAGCGACGCCGCGGTGGCGATGGAGCTGGGCTGCGACGGGGTCTTGATGAACACCGCGATCGCCGAGGCCAAGGACCCGCTGCGGATGGCCCGGGCGATGAAGCTGGCGGTCGAGGCCGGGCGCCACGCTTATCTGTCGGGCCGGATGGCGACGCGCAAATATGCCGATCCGTCGAGCCCGCTGGCGGGTCTTATCTAGATTCTGTTCCGCTCGCGCGGAAGCAACACCGGCCCCCTCCCGGCCACCCACATCCTGGGGTTACCCTATGGGTGGCCGGAAGGGGAGCGGGCCGGTGTTGCGCCTGTTTCAGCTTGTCTGAAACAGATTCTAGAAGCTCTTGCGCAGGGTGATGATCACAAACCGCGATTCGCCGCCCTCATAGCCGCGCCCTTCGCCGGTTTCGGTTTCGACTTCGGCCCAGTCACCGGCTTCGGCATAAAAGCCGCGCAGTTCCGCTTCGCTGGGGTAGTTGTAATAGCGCCCCAACCGGTCGCGGCCTTCGCCCCCGGCGGTCTTGTAGGTCGCAACATGCCAGCCGCCCGGTTTGAGCGCCCGCCAGACCCGCTCCAAGATGCCGACCAGCCCGGCACGCGGGACATGCAGCAGCGAATAGGCGGCAACCACGCCGTCATAGGCCTCCACCGCATCCAGCTCGTCGAAGCGCATCACCCGCACCGGACGGCCCAGCCGGGTTTCGGCCTGGGCGGCCATCTCGGGCACCCCGTCGCTGGGCTCGACGCTAAAGCCCAGCGCCTCCATATGCGCCGCATCGCGCCCCGATCCGCAGCCCAGTTCCAGCACCAGCGCGCCGGGGGCCAGCCGCTCAAGAAACGGATCAAGGTGACGTCCGATCCCGCCCGGGCCGCTGGCGGCATAGTTGGGCGCTTCGCTGGCATAGAAAGCCAGGGTCGCTGGATCGAATTCGGCCATGGTGTTCCTTACCCCTTGCTCCGCCTATGTCCCTAAAGCGATTTAAGCCGCGCGCTAGCCACTGTGGTTAACGCGATGATAACCAAGTTCTGGTCAAGTGAACCCGTTCCAACCGGGGGCTTGTCATGGGTAATACGGGTACGGCATCGCTGACCATCGCCGAACTGCGCGAATTCGCTGGCTTCTCGGCCGCCGAGCAGCGTTATATCAAGCGCAGCCTCGATATCGGCCTGGGGCGGCAGGATGCGTTCAAGCTGTGGGCCCGCGATGCGAGCGAAAACGCCTCGATCCGCAGCCAGTATGTTGCCTATCAGGAGCTGAAGAGCCTGCGCGGGAGCATTCCGGCCGAAACCGGGTTCGATGCGCTCGAAGCTTTCATGGGCAAACTGGTGCGGGTCGCCGCCTTCGATATCGCCCAGGACCGCCTCACCTGTTTTTCCGCCTTCCGCTTTCTCTATGAGCGGCTGCTGGGCGCCGAAGTGCGTCCGTTCCTGCCCAGCGCTTTTTGCGCGGCCAGTGCCTTGCCGCAGATCCGCCCGGACCGGCGCAAGCACTTGTTGCAATCGATCAGCGAAGCCGCGGCGACCGCACCCGGCTGGTCAGCCCGCGAGCCAAGTTTCTATCCGGAGTGGGTGGAAAAAGAGGCGGCGTAAGAGTTTTCTCCCCTCGTAACTTCAAATAAACCATTCAGGCGCAGTTTCGCGGGTGCAACGCCCGGGGAATCGTCTGTGACCACCATTGCCATCGATGGATTGAGCGAAGAGGAATTCCGTCGTTCGATTGAAAGCGGCCTGCGCCGCGGCCGGGCTGACGAAGCCGTGGCCAAGCTGCGCGAGCTGATCGAGCCTTTTGCCGGCGAAGACCGGATCCTTCCGCACCGCTTCCTCACCATTGATGCAGCCGACCTGGAACTGGTGGGTTGGCAGGGGCTGAAGGACCGCATCCGCCGCTACGATCGCCCTGGCCGATTGGTCACCGCGGTTTCGATCGCGTTCGGCTGGCCGGGTGAGGATCTGCCCCAACCCGACGCCGACGGCCGGGTCAGCCCCCTGGTCGAAGTGGGCTATTACAATGACGACGCCTTTCCCTTTTCGCGCAGCGGGCGCGAGGATCTGCTCGACGGCTATTCGTTTCACGGTTGCACCTGGGGCGATGACTGCGTGGGTTCGGATACCGCGCTGGCGCTTGAAGGGATCAGCGACCTGCACGGCGCGCTGGCCGCGCTCGAAGCGCGGCTGCTCGCCAGCGACGATCCCGATCCCGACGCGATCTGCGCCGGCTCGCTGGGCGCCTGCCTGCTTTCGGCACTGCTTTACCAGGCCGTGGCTGACAAGGTTGCCGAAGCGGGATTGCCGCGCCCGCTGTGCGTGATGGCCGGCAGCAACGGGGTCTATCCTTACTTCGACGCGCCGGTCACCGGCATGCCGATGGACGTGCTCAAAGCCGCACGGGCCCATGACGAGGAAGACAATCCCTTCGACACCGGGGTCCCGGGCCCGCGCTATTCCAGCCTGGTGATGACCGGGATCAAGCGTGCGCCCAAGCGGGCGGTGCTGGTGCTGGAGGAAAGCGAAGAGGAAATGGCGGTGCGAATCGCCAATCTGCGCGGGCTGGCCCACGGCCACCCGGAAGCCGCGCCGTCAGCGCCTGCGGAATTCCCCGAGCTGCCCGAAGTTGCGGCGGCTCTGCCAACCGACGAAGCAATCATCGATTCGCCGATCAGCCCCTTGATGACCAAGAAGCCCCACGGCCCCTCTGGCCAGGGCTGGGATTTCCGCGACATGCTGAGCCCGCGCGATCCCGATTCGCCCGGCGAACCTGCCCAGCAGATCGAGCCCGATTTTTCCGACTGGGACGAGCCCCAGCCGGAACCCGCTGGGGACAGCTGGGAAGAGGTTGAGCAAGCCGGTCCGTCTGAGCCGGATCTTGACGATCTGCCGGCCATGGACATCGATCCGGTCCGCGATAAGCCGGTCGAACCGGGCTTCTCGCTGGTCGAAGTGAACCTGCAGGAACGGCTGCAATCGCTGTTGGCCAGTCCGGTTGTGCCGCTGGCCCCGGAACCGGAAAGCATCGCCGAACCCGAACCGGCTGACGAGACGAGCCTTGCCGCTGTTGAGCCGGAGCCAATTGCGGCCCACAGCCAGGTCACCGTGCCGGACTGGCCGCTGGGGCTGGGCTGGCTGGAGGAGGACGAAACCGCCGGCCCGGTTGCTGCGGTGCTGGCCGCGGACCCGCCAGCCGAATCACCGCTGAAAGAACCCAGGCCCTCGCTATGGGCGCGGCTGCGCGATGTGCTGGCCGCGCTGCGCCGAACTCCTCCCGCACCGCGGAGCCGAAAATTGCGCCCCTAGGCCCTGCATTCGAATTTTTCGCGCCCGCGCATTTTCCAAATCGACAAAGCCAAAACAAACGTGCATGCAGTCGCGCGGCCCGCCATGCGCGGGCATCGGGTAACACTAAGGGGATTCCCAAATGAAGAAGATCGCACTGTTCGCTGCCATTGCTGCCGGTTCGCTGGCTGTTGCCGCTTGCGGCGAAAAGAAGGAAGAAGCCGCTCCGGCCGCTACCGAAGAAGCCGCTCCGGAAGCTTCGGCTGCTGGTTCGGAAGACGCTTCGGCTGCCGCTTCGGGCGACGCCGCTGCCGCTTCGAGCGAAGAAGCCAAGTAAGCTTCTGCTCGGCTTCGGCTGAGCGAGCTTCGGCTCAAAAGAACAAGGCCGGGCCGGCGGGTGTGGACCACTGCCGAGCCCGGCCTTTTCTGGTGCCCGATCGAATCGCGTTTCAGGGCTGGGCAGGCCATTCCTCGACGATCAGGTAGGCAACGGTGGTCTTGCCGATATTGACCGCTTCGTGCCACTCGGTTCCGGCACTGGTGAAACTCGATCCAGTCTTGATGGTTGCCACTCTGGTGCCTTTGGCATCGGTCAGCCGCATCACCCCGCCACTCAGCGCATAGCCAAAATTGGCTGGGTGGAAATGGCGCTCGTGCCCGGTGCCCGGCTTGAAGGTGCATTTGAGCACCCGGTTTGTGGCGGATTGCGACAGCAATTCGCAGGCCGGCTGACCCTTCCAGCCCGCCACAAGCGCGTCGGGCAATTTGCCATCGCGCGCCCCGATCAGACAGCAAGCCGCCGCCCAGACCGCAACTGTGCGCGCTGCGGTGGGCCTCATCCCTTGTAGAGTGCGTCGAGCCGCTCGCCATACCGCGCTTTCAGCTTGTGGCGGCGGATTGACTGCTTGGGGGTCAGTTCTTCGTTGTCGATCGTGAAGGCCTCGTCGGCGAAAGCGAACTGGCGGACTTTCTCGATCACGCTGAGGTCCTGATTGACCCGGTCGATCGCGGCGCGGACCGCGCTGCGGAAGGCGGGCAGGTCCTGCAGCGCCTTCATGTCGAACTTCTCGCCATTGGCCTGGGCCCATTCGATCGCCCATTCGGTATCGGGTACGACCAGTCCGACGATGTAGGGGCGGCGATCGCCCACGACCATCGCCTGAGCGATCTCGCTTTGCAGCGTCAGCAGCCCCTCAACCCGCGCGGGCGAAATATTGTCGCCCTTGTCGTTGACGATCATGTCCTTCTTGCGGTCGGTGATCACCAGTCGCCCGGCCTCGTCCAGGTGGCCGATATCACCGGTATGCAGCCACCCGTTCTGCAGCGCCTTGTCGGTTTCACCTTTGTTGCGCCAATAGCCGTGCATCACCAGCTCGCCGCGGACCAGGATCTCGCCGTCCTCGGCGATCTTGACCTCAACCCCGTTGAGCGGCGGACCAACGGTGTCCATCTTGAGCCCGGCCGCCGGGCGGTTGCATGAAATCACCGGGCCGGCCTCGGTCTGGCCATAGCCCTGGAGCATGGTCAGTCCCATCGATTCGAAGAACACCCCCACTTCCGGGCTGAGCGGCGCGCCGCCCGAGACCATTGCCTTGATCCGCCCGCCAAAGCGCCCCCGGATCTTTGGGCGCAGCGTGCGCTCAAGGATCAGGTCCATCGGCTTGTCGCGCCAGCGGCCCTTGCCGCCGGCCTTGCTGGCCCCGATCCGCATCGCCCGGTCCATCAGGAAATTGGCTACCTTCCCCTGCTTTTCGACCTGCTTCATGATCCGCGCGCGCAGCACTTCGAACAGCCGCGGGACTACGACCATGATCGTCGGACGGGTTTCCTCGATGTTGGAGGCGAGCTTTTCGAGCCCCTCGGCATAATAGATCTGCGCGCCGGTCGAGATCGGCAGCATCTGCCCGCCGGTATGCTCGTACGCATGGCTGAGCGGCAGGAACGAGAGGAACGCGTCGTCCTCGTCGAGCCCGAAATCCTCGGCCAGAATCCGCGCCGCGCCATCGGCATTCATCAGCATCGCGCCGTGGTGCTGCATTACTCCGCGCGGGCTTCCGCCGGTGCCGCTGGTGTAGATCAGGCAGGCGGTATCATTGCGCCCGATCGCGGCGATCCGCGCTTCGACGGCTGCACGCTCTTGCCCGCCGTCACCCGCGATCAGCGCCTGCCAGTCGTGATAGTCATAGCCTTCGGCCTGGGCGATCCGCAGCGGCTCGATCCCGATGACGTGCTTGGCGATGCCAGAACGGATCACCGCGCCCAGCAAGGGCTTGGCCAGCTTGTCATTGGCGACCACTACCGCACTGGCACCCGAATCCTCCTGGATATGCATGTGGTCGCGCTCGGTATTGGTGACATAGGCTGGCACCGTGATGCAGCCCGCGGCCATGATCCCGAAATCGGCGATGCACCATTCGGGCCGGTTCTCGGAAACCAGCATCACCCGGTCGCCGTCTTTCAGGCCCAGCTTGCGCAAGCTCACGGCCAGGCAGCAGACTTGCCGCGCCACTTCGGCCCAGCTCAATGCCTGCCATTTGCCGCCTTGCTTGGCCCACAGGAACGGCGCATCGCCTTTGGCATCGGCGCGCGCCAGAAACAGTTCAACCAGGTTCCTGCGTGTCGGCAGGTCAGAGATATCAACCACGTGCAGCGCCCCTTTCGCGTGCATCCTTTGTCCCGGCATCCTGACTAAGACGCCTCGGCGCGCCTCGCAAGCTATTCGCTGATCGCTTTGCCTTCGCTGCGTGGATCAGCCGCGCCTTGCAGCTTGCGCCCGTCGATCCGGATCGCCTGGGCCTTGAACGAGATCGAGGCGCGGAACTGCAGATCGGCGTGGCCCAGCTGGCTAAGCGCCGGACCCATGGCTTCAAGCGCGGTACCCTTCTCCAGGTAGACCGTGTTGCCACCCGGCGCGAACAGCACCGGCAGGGCCAGCGCCTGGTCGGGCGGCAGGTCCCAGTCGAGCACGCCAATCAACGCCCGGATCACTTGCGCGGGGATCGTGGTGCCCCCGGCGGCGCCGACCACCAGCACCAGCTTGCCGTCGGGCCCGAAGACCAGCGTCGGCGACATCGAGCTGCGCGGGCGTTTGCCGCTGTCAGGCCGGTTGGCGACCAGGCGGCCGTCCTTTTCGGACTGCATGTCAAAGTCGGTCAGCTCGTTGTTGAGGAAGTAGCCGCCGACGATCAGCCCCGATCCGAAACCGCTTTCGATGGTCGAGGTATAGCTCACCGCATTGCCCGCGCGGTCGACTACCGAGATGTGCGAGGTGCCGTATTCCTCGGCATAGGGCGCATCGGCGCGGGCCAGCTTTTCGGCCCCCGGCGGGGTCCCGGCGCTGACGCTGGGCATGGTCTTGGCCGGATCGATCAGTGCCGAACGGCTGGCGAGATACTTGGCGTCGATCATCCCGGCGACCGGCACTTCGACGAAATCGGCATCAGCCGAATAGCGTGCACGGTCGGCATAGGCGAGGCGCTGGCTTTCGGCGATCAGGTGCCAGGACGTGGGCGAATCCTTGCCCAGTTTCGCCATGTCAAAGCGTTCAAGCTGACCCAGCGTTGCCAGCACCGTTGTCGCGCCTGAGCTCGGCGGGCCCATCCCGCAGATCTTGTAACGGCGGTACTGCGCGCAGACCGGCGCGCGGTTCTTGGCCTGATAGGAAGTGACGTCGCTTTCCACCATTGGCGCAGGCGCGCGCGGCGCGGTGGTGACCTTGGCGACAATCGCCTTGGGGTTGGCGCCGGCATAGAACGCCTGCTCGCCCTGGTCGGCGATCGCCTGCAAGGTATCGGCCAGCGCCGGGTTCTTGATCACGGTGCCGACCGGCAACGGTTCGCCATCGGCGCCATAGTAGAGCGCGCGGCCTTCCTCGGTCAGCGCGGCGACGCGTTTGGAGCTCTTCAGTGCATTGTGCAGCCGCGGGGTCATGACAAAGCCATCGCGCGCCAGCTTGATCGCCGGGGCATAGAGCGCAGCCCAGGGCAGGCGGCCATGCGCGCGGTGGGCTTTGGCGGCGAGTGCAATGTTGCCCGGAACCCCAACGCTGGCCCCGCCCGGCACCACGTCCAGATAGGTCAGCTGCTTGCCGTCCTTGACGAACCATTTGGGGCTGGCCGCGGCGGGAGCGGTTTCGCGCCCGTCGAAGGTTGCAACCTGGCCGCGCGAGTTGGTCGCAACATAAAGCCCGCCGCCGCCGATGCCTGAGCTTTGCGGTTCAACCACTGTCAAGGCCAGCATGGTCGCGATTGCCGCGTCGGTGGCGCTGCCGCCCTGGCGCAGCATCTCTACCCCGGCCTCGGCCGCGCGCGGATCGGCGGCGCTGACCATCCCGGCGTCATAGGCCTGGGCCCTCGGCGGCGGGGCCGACTGGTCGGCGGCAGTGGTGGCGCAGCCCGCAAGGGCAAGCGGGGCGAGGAGCAGGGTGATCCGGTTGAGTTTCATCATATGTCCCATGGCTATTCGCTTCCGACTGCTTCGGCAATGGAGCCAAAGCCATCGCGTTGCATCAGCCGTTCGAGCCCGCGCACGATCTCGCGCGCGATCCCTGGCCCTTCATAGGCCATCGCGCTGTAAAGCTGGACCAGGCTCGCCCCGGCGCGGATCCGCTGCCAGGCGTGCTCGGCCGTGGCAATCCCGCCCACCCCGATCAGCGGCATGGCACCGCCGGTGGCCCTGCGGAATTGCCGCAGCCGTTCGAGCGCCAGTTCGCGCAAAGGCGCGCCTGACAGCCCGCCCGCTTCAAGGGCATGGCGCGATTGCAGCGGCGGGCGCGAAATGGTGGTGTTGGATACGATCAGCGCGCCCAGCTTCTTGTCGATTGCGATCCGGGCAATTGCCTCCACATCGGCGCTTTCAAGGTCAGGCGCGACTTTCAGAAACACCGGCGGACCCGAAGAGCCGCGCGCCTCCATTACTGCGTCGAGCAGCGCGGTCAGCGCGCCCTCGTCTTGCAAAGCGCGCAGGCCCGGGGTGTTGGGGCTGGAGATATTGACCGCCAGATAGCTGGCCAAGGGGGCCATCAGCCGCGCCATGGTGGCATAGTCCGCAATCCGGTCGGGCGAATCCTTGTTCGCGCCGATGTTGATCCCGACCACGCCGGGTCGGCCGAGCCGGGCGGAGAGCCGCGCTACTGCGGCCTCGGCTCCGTGATTGTTGAACCCCATCCGGTTGATCACCGCCTGATCTTCCAGCAGGCGGAACAGGCGCGGGCGCGGGTTGCCGGCCTGGGGCAGCGGCGTGATCGAACCGACCTCGGCAAAGCCAAAGCCCAGCGCCAGCAGCGCATCGGGCACCTCGCCGTCCTTATCATAGCCGGCCGCCATGCCCAGCGGGTTGGGAAAGCTGAGGCCAGCCACTTCGGTTGCCAGCGGGCCTTCGGCGGGCCCAGCGCCACCCGGCAGCAGTTTGAGCGCGGCGAGCGACAGATTGTGGGCGCGTTCGGGATCAAGCAGGAACAGGGCGGGGCGCAGCAGCGAGTAGATCATGGCATGCGCCTATGGCAGCACCTCAGCGCGCTGTCGATTCGCCTCGCGCTGTCCAAAACTCGCCAAAGTTGGACGAATCCGACACGATTCCGCCAAAAAATCCGCTTCGGACCTATCGGCGATGGCAAAGCTGGCGAATCCCTACAATTCCCGTTTGAGGGCTGGACCTATCCAACCCCTGCGACCCGAAGGACTCGAAGCATCTTGCAACGAGATCCTAACTTTAAAAGCGACCCCCAGGCCAAGGCTTGCGGGTCGCTTCTTTTATGTGGTCCAGACTGGCCCCAAACCAGACATTGCAAAGCGCAGTGCGGAGGCTTAGGGGCAAATCGGAACGAATCAGTCCGATTAGGATTTGCCACATGCGCCTGTCCTCCATGGCAGACTATGCCGTCGTCACGATGAGCGCCGCCGCGCGCCACTGTGGCGGTGTGCGCGTTTCCGCTGCGCAGCTGGCCGAGGAAACCGGCCTGCCCGCGCCGACCGTGCAGAAGCTGGTCAGCCGCCTGACCGCCGCCGGCCTGCTGCGCAGCGCGCGTGGCGCGCACGGGGGGCTCAAGCTGGCGCGCCCGGCTGCCGCGATCACGCTGGCCGATATCATCGAAGCGGTCGAAGGCCCGATCGCGCTCACCGCCTGCGCGCCCGAGGGCAAGCACGATTGCGGGATGGAGCAGGCCTGCATGGTCCGCCCGCACTGGGCTCTGGTCAATACCGCGATGCGCGGCGCGCTCGCCGAAGTCTCGCTGTCGCGCCTGGCGGAGATCTCGGCATGACCGACACCCCGATCAAGGATCAGGCCGCACGCGATGCTGCCGCAAAGGTCGCCGATTACGAGCACGGCTGGTCGGCCGACATCGAGACCGACTTTGCCCCCAAAGGTCTCGACGAAAGCACCGTGCGGTTCATCAGCGCCAAGAAGAACGAGCCCGAATGGATGCTCGACTGGCGCTTGAAGGCGTTCCGCCACTGGCAGACCATGCCGATGCCCGACTGGGCCAAGCTCAACATCCCGCCGATCGATTACCAGGACGCGTACTATTACGCGGCACCGCGGATGAAGCCCAGGCTGGCCAGCCTCGACGAAGTCGATCCGGAGATCCTCAGGGTTTACGAGAAGCTCGGCATCCCGCTGGAGGAGCAGAAGGTGCTCGCGGGCGTCGAAGGCGCGCGCAAGGTTGCGGTCGATGCGGTGTTTGACTCTGTTAGCGTCGCCACCACTTTCCGCGAGGAGCTCAAAAAAGCCGGGGTGGTGTTCCTCTCGATCTCCGAGGCGATCCGCGAATATCCCGAACTGGTCAGGAAGTGGCTTGGCAAGGTCGTGCCGATGCACGACAACTTCTTCGCCGCACTCAACTGCGCGGTCTTTTCCGACGGGACTTTTGTTTACATCCCCGAAGGGGTGCGCTGCCCGATGGAGCTCAGCACCTATTTCCGGATCAATGCCGAAAACACCGGCCAGTTCGAACGCACGCTGATCGTGGCCGCCAAGGGCGCTTACGTCTCCTACCTCGAAGGCTGCACCGCGCCGATGCGCGATGAGAACCAGCTCCACGCCGCAGTGGTCGAACTGGTCGCGCTCGACGATGCCGAGATCAAGTATTCGACCGTGCAGAACTGGTACCCCGGCAATGCCGAAGGGCTGGGCGGGATCTACAACTTCGTCACCAAGCGCGCGCTGTGTCAGGGCAAGCGCAGCAAGGTTTCGTGGACGCAGGTCGAAACCGGCAGCGCCGTCACCTGGAAGTATCCCAGCTGCGTGCTCAACGGTGAAGACAGCGTCGGCGAATTCTATTCTGTCGCGGTGACCAACAATTACCAGCAGGCCGATACCGGCACCAAGATGATCCACAACGGCAAGGGCACCCGCTCGACGATCATCAGCAAGGGCATCTCGGCCGGCAAGAGCCAGAACACCTATCGCGGGCTGGTCCGTGTCGCACCGGGCGCCGAAGGCGTGCGCAATTTCACCCAGTGCGATTCGCTGCTGCTCGGCAAAGACTGCGGCGCGCACACCGTGCCCTATATCGAGGTCCGCAATCCCAGCGCCCAGATCGAGCACGAAGCGACCACCTCGAAGATCTCCGACGACCAGTTGTTCTACGCGATGCAGCGCGGGCTCGATCAGGAAGCGGCGGTGGCGCTGATCGTCAACGGCTTCGCCAAGGAAGTGCTGCAACAGCTGCCGATGGAGTTCGCGGTCGAAGCGCAGAAGCTGCTGGGGATTTCGCTTGAGGGGAGCGTGGGATGAGCATCTCTCCACCCGCCAAAACACCCACTCGTCACCCTGAACTCGTTTCAGGGTCCATCGCGCCGCATTCCCGAAGTGTGGTGCTGAACCCGAACGGCGCGGTTGTGCGGCCCAACGACGCTTCGGCCCGGGCTGAGAAATGGACCCTGAAACAAGTTCAGGGTGACGAGATTTTTGAGGGGAGCGCTCGATGACCGGTCAAGCCTCGCTAGCACTAGAAGCTGTTCTCTTTCTGCTGTCCTTCGATATCGACGACGAAGACGATCGGCTCGACTTGATCGCAGGTATCGGGAACATGGCCGATGCAACTGCCAAACTTGCCGGAGCAAGCGACTTCAAGTCGCTGCGGGAAAAGCCGAATGTAATGCAGACCATGCAGTTTCTTTCGATTACCAAGTCGGAGTTCGAAGCCGCGCGGATTGAATCCGATTCCCCCGATCCAGGGTGGTTTGCCGTCCTGCATCTGCTTGGCCTCGAGGTTGTGAACGGACTTCCCAAGGATCGGGATATCCGAACCGCGACTGCGATGGCTTTGGAAATGTATGAATTCTTCCACGAATTCCTCGAAGAAGAAGCCAATGCCCCAAATCCATAGCCTCCACGCCCCAATCCCCTCCCGTCGCCCCGTGCTTGACACGGGGCTGGGCTGTTCTTCGTGCGGCGGGGCGGAAGGCAGCCAAGCCCCGCATCAAGTGCGGGGCGACGAGGCTGAGTGGAGCAACCAATGACCAAGAAAACCCTCACCGTTCGCCCGCTCGATGAGCGCGATCAGGCCCCCGAGCTGCAAAAGCGCGGGCGCGGCTGGGCGATTTCGGAATCGCGGCTTGATGCGATCCACGAGCAGGCCCGGCAGAACCGCCGCGAGCCCAGCCCGGCGCAGAAGCTGCTGGGCGAAAAGCTCGCCGAGGCCAATCTCGGCAAGTACAAGCTGACCCGCCAGCAAGTGATCGGCTCGGCGATCCTCGATTTCGCCTGCAACCCGCTCAAGGTCGCGGTCTCAATCGACGAGGGCGGCGATCCGGCGCTGATCGCCCGGCGCGACAAGAGCCTCGAGGCGGTCGGCGTCAAACTGCTGCGCTTCCCCGCCGAACGCGTGCTGGAAGAGCCTGACGCGGTGACGGCAGAAATCGTCGCGGCGATGAAGGCCCGCTACGAAGAACGCGGGGCTGCGCGGCGGCAGAATTATCAGTCGAGGGGAGAGCGGCGATGAGCTCCGAAATCCAGCAGGGGCCAGAACCGGGTGAAGGTGCTCACCTGCGCCAAAAATGGACACTGCGCGATCAAGCAAAGCAACAAAACTCCCCTCCCCTTCAGGGGAGGGGCAGGGGGTGGGGTCTCTCCGCCAATCGCATGGCCGAGATCGCAAAATTCGCCCACGAAATGCGCCGCAACCCCACCGAACCGGAAGTGCGTTTGTGGCGCGCGCTGTCGAACCGGCAATTGGGCGGGCACAAGTTCCGCCGCCAGACCGAGATCGGCCCATTCATCGTCGATTTCTTCTGCCCGCAAAAGGCGCTCGCGGTCGAGGTGGATGGCGAAACCCACGATATCGAACACGACCTCCGCCGCGATACCGCCTTGGGCTATTTCGGCGTCAAAGTGCTGCATTTCGCCAACCCCGATGTGACGGGCAATCGTGATGGGGTGCTGACCGCGATCCTTGGTGTCTTGCACGAGACGCCGGATCGTTGGGAGAGACCCCACCCCAACCCCTCCCCTGAAGGGGAGGGGCTTAAGGCTGAGAATTGAAAATTATGCTCAAAATCGAAAACCTCCACGCCACGGTCGCCGACAAGCCGATCCTCAAGGGTCTGTCGCTGTCGATCAATGCGGGCGAAGTCCATGCGATCATGGGTCCCAATGGCGCGGGCAAATCGACGTTGTCCTATGTCTTGGGCGGGCGGCCTGGCTACGAAGTGACCGAAGGTTCGGTGACGTTCATGGGCCAGGACCTGCTTGCGCTCGAACCGCACGAGCGCGCCGCTGCGGGACTGTTCCTGGGCTTCCAGTACCCGGTCGAGATTCCGGGCGTCTCCTTTGTCCAGTTCATGCGTGAGAGCGCCAATGCCCAGCGCAAAGGCCGGGGCGAGCCGCCGCTGTCGGGCGGGGACTTCCTCAAGCTCGCGCGCGAGAAAGCGGCGCTGCTCAAGATGGACATGGAAATGCTCAAGCGGCCGGTCAACGTCGGCTTTTCGGGCGGCGAAAAGAAGCGTGCCGAGATGGTCCAGATGGGGATCCTGAACCCCTCGCTGGCGGTGCTGGACGAGACCGATTCTGGCCTCGATATCGACGCACTGCGCGTGGTGGGCGAGGGGATCAACGCCACGATGCGCGCAAACGACAAGGCGGTACTGCTGATCACCCACTACCAGCGCCTGCTCGACTATGTGCAGCCCGATTTTGTCCATGTTCTCGCAGGCGGGCGGATCGTCCGGACGGGCGGGCCGGAGCTCGCGCATGAGCTGGAAGAGCATGGCTATGAGGCGGTCGCATGAGCGCCGCAGGCCTCCCTTCTTTCCTCCGCGTCTCCGCGTCTCCGCGTGAGATTCGATGGACTCACGCGGAGGCGCGGAGACGCGGAGAAGGGGGTCGGGCATGACTGCCCTCGCGCTTCCCACCCGCAAGGATGAGGACTTCCGTTACGCGGACCTGGCCGCGCTTGAGCGCGTCTGGCCGGTGGCGATTGAGACGATTGCGCTTGCTGAAGGCGAGCAACGAGCACTGAGCATGGTCAATCTGGGGGTGCGCGAGCTGGTGATTGTGCTGGCACCGGGCGCTTCGCTCGACCTGCACGTGCTCAATGCCGGGCCGGACTATGGCCGTCTGGCGCTGCGGGCCGAACTCGGCACTGGCTCGCGGTTCAACTTTGGCGCGGCGCAGCTGGCGGGCAGCGGGCAAGTGCTCGAAGTGGTGACCGAGGTGCAGCACCTTGGTCCCGATGCCGTCAGCCAGCAGACCGTGCGCTCGGTCGCGGGCGGGGGCTCCAGCGTTAACTATCTCGGCAAGGTGCATGTCGCCAAGGGCGCGGACGGGACCGATGGGTCGCAGTCGGTGCGGGCGATGCTGCTCGACCGGCAGTCCGCGGCCAATGCCAAGCCCGAACTGGAAATCCACGCCGACGACGTCAAATGCGCGCACGGCTGCGCGGTGGGCGAGCTCGACAAGCAGGCGCTGTTCTACCTTGCCCAGCGCGGGCTGCCGCCCGAGGCTGCCAAGAAGCTGATGCTCCAGGCCTTCGTTGCCGAGGCCTTTGTCGGGGCCGCGGACGAAGAGGCGCTGCAAGCCCAGGCGCTCGCCGCGCTGGAGGCGCTGTTGTGAACGGCCACTCCCAAGCTCCGTTCGCATCGAGCGAAGTCGAGATGCCGCGCACAGGTGTCTCGACTTCGCTCGACACGAACGGGATCAGGGCGGAATTCCCAGGCCTCGCCGGCGGCTGGCACTACCTTGATACCGCCGCCACTGCGCAGAAGCCGCAGGCGGTGATCGATGCGACCGTGCAAGCAATGGGCGCGGATTATGCCACGGTCCACCGCGGGGTCTATGCCCGCTCGGCCAATATGACCGTGGCCTATGAAGCAGCGCGCGAGCGGGTGGCGCGGTTCATCGGCGGAAAGGCCGACGAAGTGGTCTTCGTGCGCGGCGCGACCGAGGGGATCAACCTTGTCGCTCACTCCTATCCGAACAAGGGCCGCGTATTGCTCTCGGTGCTGGAGCATCATTCGAATATCGTGCCGTGGCAACTGGCCGGCTGGCAAGTCGATGTCTGCCCGCTGACCGCAGACGGCTGCATCGATCTCGACGCGGCCGAAGCGATGCTCACGAGCGAGCATACGATGGTGGCCTTCGCCCATGTCTCGAATGTGCTCGGCTCCACCCTCGACGCCGCCCGCGCGGCGCGGCTGGCGCACGGCGTTGGGGCAAAGCTATTGCTCGACGGCTGCCAGGCGGTGCCGCGGATGCCGGTCGATGTGGCGGCGCTGGACTGTGATTTCTACGTGTTTTCGGGCCACAAGCTCTACGGCCCGACCGGGATCGGCGCGCTGTGGGGCAGGGCCGAGCTGCTTGAGGCGATGCCGCCGTGGCAGGGCGGCGGCTCGATGATCGACAAGGTGACTTTCGAGCAGACGACCTATGCCCCGGCCCCGACCCGGTTCGAGGCTGGAACCCCGGCGATTGTCGAGGTGATGGGGCTGCATGCCGCGATCGACTATGTTGAACACATCGGCCTTCCCGCGATCCACGCCCACGAGACCGCGCTGGTGAGCCAGCTGCGCGATGCGCTGCGCCGCCGCAACGATATCACGCTGTTCGGGCCTGACAATGCGGCGGGGATTGTCTCTTTCGCGATGGAGGGGGTGCATCCGCACGACCTCGGCACCATATTGGACGAAAGCGGTGTGGCGATCCGCGCCGGGCACCACTGCGCGCAGCCGCTGATGGAGCACCTGGGCGTGCCTGCCACCGCGCGGGCCAGCTTCGGGCTCTATTCGGATGCAGACGATATCGCCGCCCTGCTGGCGGGAATTGAACGGACACGGAGGATCTTCGGATGAACGAGGAATCCAAATTCACGGTTGAAACGGTGGACAGCGTGCCTGCTCCTGCGCGTGCGCGGGTCGACGATGCCGAGCCCGAGGCCGCCAAGCTGGAGCGCAAGCGCGACTACCTCGAGGGTTTTCTGGCCGAGAAACCGGCCGCTGCCGCTGCGGGCGAGCCGGGCGGGGACCTCTATGAAGCGGTGATTGCTGCGCTGAAGGACATTTTCGATCCCGAAATCCCGGTCAATATCTATGATCTGGGGCTGATCTACGGCGTCGATGTTGCCGATGATGGCGGTGTGGCGGTGACCATGACGCTGACCACCCCGCATTGCCCGGTGGCCGAATCGATGCCCGGCGAGGTTGAGCTCAGGGTCAGTGCGGTGCCTGGCGTGCGCGATGCCGAAGTCAACCTGGTCTGGGATCCGCCGTGGGACCCCGCCAAGATGAGCGACGAAGCCCGCCTTGAACTGGGGATGCTGTGATGACCACCACCACGACCCGCCGCCCGCTGCCCGCCGCCGTGATCCTGACCACCACCGCCGAAGCACGGGTCGCCAAGCTGATGGCCGAGGCTCCGGAAGGTGCCATCGGGGTCAAGCTCTCCACCCCGCGCCGCGGCTGTTCGGGGCTGGCCTATTCGGTCGATTATGTCAGCGAAGCCAATCCGCTCGACGAGCGGATCGAAACCCCGGGCGGCACGTTCTTCATCGACGGCGCCTCGGTGCTCTACCTGATCGGTAGCACGATGGACTGGCAGGAAGACGATTTCACCGCCGGGTTCGTGTTCCAGAACCCCAATGCCAAGGGAAGCTGCGGCTGCGGGGAGAGCTTTACGGTCTAGACTTTAGGCCTAAAGCCCCAACACCTCACCGCCATCTTCGGCGATAAAGGCCAGCAGCGCCTTCTCCAGCGGGTCGAGTTCTTCGTCGGCTTCGAGCAGGTCGGTCAGCCAGCTGTTTTCTTCCGCAGTCACTTCAGCGGCTTCGGCCGCTTCGTCCTCGATATCGGGAGCGTGCGGGCTGAGGTCGAGCAGGCTGCCGAATGCGCCGTCGAAATCGGGGCGCGAGGAGAACATCCGGCCCAGGAACCCGCCAACCCCGGCGCCTTCGCGGTTCATGAACGCTTCCAGCTCAGCGGCGCGGTCATTGCTGAGCGGCTCTTTCCCGCCAAAGCCCTGGAGGTAATTGGCGACGCCCTGGACGAACAGCTTCTCCCATTCGGCGGCATTGGCTTCGTAGAGCGAGGCATCTTTGATCCGGAACAGCATTTCCGCTTCGCTCTTGCTGACCGCGGCGGGGCGGTCGCTGGCCGGAGCAAAGATCAGGCGGCGCAGCAACCTGCATTCGGTCTCGTTGATCCCCTTGGGGCTGAGCTCGCCGTGGCGGGTCGGACCTTCGCCGTGGAGCACGGCGTCTTCGATATGTTTGAGCGCATAGGCCTTGAGCCGGCCCGGCACATTGATCGCAATCTCGAAAACCCTGACCAGCAGCTCGAGCTCGGCCATCGAGCCCAGCCGGCCATCTCGGTCGATCCGCGAAATCAGCTCGTCGGCCATCTCGTCATCGACATAGCCTTTGGGTTCAACCGTATTGACGATGAAAGTCGAAAGCGCCTCAATGAAGAAATCGCACCATTCGCACGTTGGCTCGGTGCAGGCATCGTTGGCAGCGAACAGCGCCTCGGCCTCTTCCGGGTCCATCTTGCCATCGGCCCAGCCAAGACGGCGCAGCTCGAGAATCTCTTCCGCGGCGATCCGGCCATCGCTGGCGATCGCGTTGGCGATGTTACCAAATTCCATGCTCATGGCACGACTTCCCCACTATTGCGGGACCGCTATGCCAATTCATCCTTAAAGCCTCGTTACCCTTACCGCTTCCTCAGCGCTGCGACGCAGGCCGCGCGGTCCACTTCCTGGCCGTCGCTGGCCCGGCGAGCCTCGACATAGGTCGCTTGCGGCTCACCCCCGCGCGCGGCGGGGTAGAGGAACACGTCGAGCACACAGGCGGCGCCGGTGAATTGCAATTTGCGGGCATCGCCTTCCCAGACTTCGAGCCGGGCTGCCCCGAACTGGCGGGCCAGGGCATCGGCATCGGCCCCGATCACGCCCTCCAGCCCCGGTGCGGCCTGAATCCGCGCGACCGGCGGCACGGTCTTGACCGGGGTGCGCACGGCAACCCTGGGCTGTTTGGCGGGGACGGTCGGGGCAGGCTTGGTCCCGCCCGAGGCGCAAGCCGCGAGCAGGGGGACAAGCGCAAGGGCGATCAGGATCTTAGGCTGCATGGCCCAGTCCCTTGCGATGGATCAGGTGCACCGCGCAAGCCGCCCCCAGGAAAGGTGCGGCGAAGTTGGCAAATGGCACGGTGAGCAGAAAGGCGGTGACCCCGCCCAGCGCCAATCGCTCCATCCACGACAGCGGCGATGGGTCTTGCGGCGATGCGCGGTGGCGCAGCCAGACCATGTCCTGCAATTCGCGCCCCAGCAGGACCGCATTGACCAACAGGAACACCAGCGGCGCGCCCACTCCGGTGACCAGCAGCACCAGCGCGACGGGAAGGGCGAGCAGATTGAACAGCAGCGCCCGACCCGCGCCGCCCAGGGCCCGCGCCAGTTCCTCGCGCCAGCCCAGCTTGCGGGCGCGCAGGGCCATTTCGGGATAGTCGCGCGCCTCGATCGCCTGCACCACTTCGTCGGCGAAGAATTGCAGTACTGCCAATGCGACGATCCGCCACAGCAACCAGGTTCCCAGCACGGCGGCCAGCGTTGCGGCCAGCGCGGCATGATCGGGATCGGGCAAGGTGCGCGTGAGTAGCGCGGTCAGGCCCCACCAGGCCGCAGCGCCCACGCCCAGGCAAGCGATCAGTGTTGCGCCCAGGCTTTTGAGCCAGATCGGCAGCAGGGCGCGGTCGAGCAGCCGGTTGGCGGCGAGGGCGAAAGCGCTGAGCATCGAAGGGGAATCGCCGCTCGTCGCTGCGCTGTCAACGCTGCTTCCCAGTTCGCGCAAAACCGGCTAGGCGCACGGCGCTTTTTGTCCGCCTTCGCAGGAGTTTCCATGTCCAAGCCCAGCACCCAGGTCATCGCCATCGGCAATGCCATCGTCGATGTCATGGCCCCGTGCGAGGACGGCCTGATCGAACGGCTGGGCCTGGTGCGCGGCGGCATGACGCTGGTCGATACGGCGCGCGCCCGCGAACTTTATGATGCCATGGGCCCCGCACGCGAGATTTCGGGCGGGTCAGCGGCCAATACCCTGGCTGGGCTCGCCGCACTGGGCAGCAAATGCGCCTTCATTGGTCAGGTCGCCGACGACCAGCTGGGCGAAGTCTTCGCCCACGACATCCGCGCCGGCGGGATTGCTTTCGGCACCCCGGCACGAGCGGGCGATCCGCCGACCGCGCGCTGCCTGATCTTCGTCACTCCCGATGGCCAGCGCACGATGAACACCTACCTGGGCGCCTCGCAGTTCCTGCCGCCGGCCGCGCTCGATGAAGCGGCGATTGCCGATGCTGAGATCCTCTATCTTGAAGGCTATCTGTGGGATCCCGAAGAACCCCGCGCGGCGATGCGCCGGGCAATTGCGGCGGCCCGCGATAGTGGCCGCAAAGTGGCTTTCACCCTGTCGGACGCCTTCGTGATCGATCGCCACGGCGACGATTTCCGCGCGATGATCGCGGCCGGAGAGATCGACATCCTGTTTGCCAACCATGTCGAGCTGGCTTCGCTGACCGGGCATGATGACTTCCACGCCGGGATCGACGTGCTGAAGGACAAGGTCCCGATGCTGGTGGTGACCCGCAGCGAACAGGGCGCGGTCGCGGCCACCGGCGGCCAGTTGTTTGAGGTTCCGGCTGAGCCTGTGGCCAAGGTCGTCGATACCACTGGCGCCGGCGATCTGTTCGCCGCCGGGTTCCTGCACGGGCTGGTCAGCGGCCGTCCGGTTGCCGAATGCCTGCGAATCGGGGCGATCTGCGCGGCGGAAGTCATTTCGCACTTTGGTGCCCGCCCCGAAGCCAACCTTCAGGACCTGGTTAACGCCCGACTCGGCTAGTCCCTGTCGCAATTCGTTAACGATGATTGCCTAGATTCGATTTCCACAGGTTTATCCACTAACCTCGGTTCCTTGGGCGATTCGCGCACGGACAAAAAGAGGCGCGGAAACAAGGGATCGGGCGCATGAACGTTGTCACGCCGATAGGGGAATTTGCCAGCCGCCGCGACTTGGCTGTGGATGGCGAACATCCGCGCAACGTGATCGCCGATATTGCCTCGCGGCCGCGCGGCCTGGCCAAGATCATCACCGTTGCCAACGAAAAGGGCGGGGTCGGCAAGTCGACCGTGGCGTTTCATCTGGCCGTGGCGCTCGCCGATACCGGGCACAAGGTTCTGGCGATCGACCTGGACCGCCGCCAGCAGACCCTCACCCGCACGCTGACCGCGCGCGGCGGCACCGCCAAGCGGCTGGGGGTGCGTCTGCCGCTGCCCCGGCATCTGGTGCTGCAGCAGCAGTCGGGCGCGCAGCTATGCCAGGAGATCGCCCGGGCCGGGTGGGACTGCGATTTTGTGGTGATTGATGCCGCCGGGCACGATTCGCCGATTGCCCGCCGCGCGATTGCGCTGGCTGACCTCTTGGTCTCGCCGGTCAATTCCAGCTTTGCCGACCTTGACCTGCTCGGCCGGTTCCACCCGGTTACCAACAAGCTGCTGGGTCCGGGGTGTTTCTCGGCGATGGTCACCGAATTGCGCAGTGCCCGCGCCGAAGCCGGGCTGCCTGCGCTGGACTGGCTGGTGCTGCAGAACCGCAAGCGCCGCGAAACCAGCAAGAACCAGGACCGCGTCGATGCTGCGCTGCGGCGGCTGGCCCCGCGGCTTGATTTCCGCCTTGGTGCAGGGCTGTTCGAACGGGTTGCCTACCGCGAGCTGTTCCTGCTGGGGCTGACCCACATCGACCTCAAGCGGATCCCCGAACTCGCGCGGACCAAGACCGTTGCGACTGGAGAGGTTTCGGCACTGCTCGATGATCTGGCGATCGACAGCGAAGCCGACAGCCTGCTGCATGCCTCGGTTCTGGGGACCGGGGCAGGTTGGGCCCGGTCAACGGTTCCTGCTTAGTCTTCCCAGCGCGGAAAGCGCTCAAGCGGGCTTTGTCCGTCGAGGAATTTGCGCGGCAAGGTGTCAGTCAGGGCCTTGAAATCCCGAATGAAATGCGACTGGTCCGAATAGCCGCAGTCGAGCGCGATCGCGGTCCACGAAGCACCCGGAACCAGTTCCTTGAGGTGCACCGCATGCGCCACCCGGCAGATCCGGGCGTAATGTTTGGGGTTGAGTCCAGTCAGCTGCTGGAAGCGGCGCTGGAACTGGCGCAGCGACAGCCCGGTCATTTCGGCCAGTTCCTGGATCGATCCGGTCCCGCGGCGCTGGCGCAGCAGCCGGGCGGCCTGGGCCACGCCGTCTTCTTCGCGCAGGTCTCCGACCAGGTTTTTGAACCAGCGATCCAGCGGTTCGGCCATGGCGGCGAAATCGTCGATCGCCTGAAGGCCTTCAAGGAAGCCTTCGGGCAGGCCGATCGGCACGAAACTATCAACCAGATCGACCGGATCGAGCCCGAACAGCATCCCCGCCGCAGCCGGTTGCAAGCGCACGCAGATCGTGCGCAACGGGCCGTCGATGTCCATATCATAGCGGTGGTGGGTCAAAGGCCCGAACAGCCCGGCACGCGGCACTTCGAGCCGTTCGCCGCTTTCGACGTCGATCATCGCGTGCCCGCCGTCCAGCACGATCTGGATAAAGCAGTTGGGCCGGGCCGGAATCACCCGGCGCTGCCTGCCCTCGCGCTCGGTAATGTCAGCGCCGATATAGCCGATCAGCCAGCGGGCCAGGTCAGGATCGCCGCTGTCAACGATCGTGATCTTCATTACCCCTCGCGCTCCCGCATCACTTCGCGCCAGCCGATATCGCGGCGACAAAAGCCGTCGTCGAACCGAATGGCGGCCACCGCATCATAGGCCGAGGCCTGAGCTGCGGTGACGTTCCTCCCAAGTGCAGTGACGTTTAGCACACGTCCGCCATTTGCCACCAGTTTTCCTTGGTCCAGCACGGTTCCGGCGTGGAACACTTTCGCGCCCCTGGCCTCTGCCGCATCGAGCCCGGCAATCGCCCCGCCCTTGACCGGGCTGTCGGGATAGCCTTTGGCGGCCACGACCACGGTGAGTGCGGTATCCCGGGACAGGCGCGGCACCGGCCGGGTCGCCAGCCGCCCTTCGGCCACCGCCAGCAGCAGCTCGCCCAGATCGTCCTCCAGCCGCAGCATCAGCACCTGGCATTCGGGATCGCCGAAACGGGCATTGTATTCGATCAGCTTGACCCCCTGCGGGGTCAGCATCAATCCGGCATAGAGCACGCCCGAATAGGGCATGCCTTCCTCGGCCATGGCCCGCACTGTTGGAACCACGATCCGTTCCAGCGCCTCGCCCTCAAGCAGCGCGGTCAACACCGGTGCTGGACTGTAGGCGCCCATCCCGCCGGTGTTGGGCCCCACATCGCCGTCGCCGACCCGCTTGTGGTCCTGGGCCGATCCGAAGGGGACCACGGTGTGCCCGTCGGTCAGGGCAAAGAAGCTCGCCTCTTCGCCCTCCATGAATTCCTCGATCACCACTTCGGCCCCGGCCGCGCCGAACTTGCCCGAAAAGATCTCTGCGATCGCCTCCTCGGCCTCGGCGCGGGTCATGGCGACGGTCACACCTTTGCCCGCTGCCAGGCCATCGGCCTTGATCACCACCGGAATGGTGAAGCTGTCCAGGTGGAGTAACGCTTGTGTGCTATCGGTGGCACGTTTGAAGGCTGCCGTGGGGATATTGTATCGCGCGCAAAGCTCCTTGGTGAAGGCTTTGGAGCCCTCCAGTTGCGCGGCTTCCTTACTGGGGCCGAAGACCGGTACGCCAACTCCGCGCAAACTGTCGGCCAGCCCGTCAACCAATGGCGCTTCGGGGCCGATCACCACCAGGCCGATGCGCTGCGCCTCGCAGAAGTGCAGCACTGCCGCGTGGTCGGTCACGTCGAGCGTCACCAGCTCGGCATGCTCGGCAATCCCCGGGTTTCCGGGGCTGGCGAACAATTGCCCGCAGATCCGGGATTGCGCGAGCTTCCATGCCAGCGCATGTTCGCGCCCGCCCGATCCCAGCAGCAGGATATTCATGCCCTTTTCGCCTTACCCAGATGATGAACCCGCCGGGCTGGTAGCGAAGGAAGCGGCCGGGGACAACGCCGCTGCGCTCTCGGTCAGCGAGATTTCCGCCGCGCTCAAACGGATGGTCGAGGACCGCTTTGGGTTCGTGCGGGTTCGCGGCGAGCTTTCGGGCGTCAAACGCGCCGCATCGGGCCACCTTTACCTGGCGCTCAAGGACGAGAATGCGCGGCTTGACGCGGTGATGTGGCGCGGCACGGTGCAGCGCCTGAACTTCCAGCCCGAGGACGGGCTGGAAGTGATCGCCACTGGCAAACTGACCACTTATCCTGGCCGCTCGAACTACCAGCTGGTGGTTGAGCGGATGGAAGTGGCGGGCGAGGGTGCGCTGCTGGCCTTGCTGGCCAAGACCAAGGCCCGGCTTGAGGCCGAGGGCCTGTTCGATCGCGACCGCAAGCGGCCCTTGCCGTTCCTGCCGCGCGTGATCGGGGTGGTCACTTCGCCCACCGGCGCGGTGATCCGCGATATCCTTCACCGCCTGGCCGACCGCTTCCCCAGCCGGGTGCTGGTCTGGCCGGTGCTGGTCCAGGGTCCGGGCGCGGCCGATCAGGTCGCCGCAGCGGTGCGCGGGTTCTCGGCGATGCAGGGGGCTGACCGGCCCGATCTGGTGATCGTCGCGCGCGGGGGTGGGTCGATCGAGGACCTGTGGGCTTTCAACGAAGAAGTCGTGGTCCGCGCGATCGCGGCCAGCACTGTGCCGGTAATCTCTGCGGTAGGGCACGAGACCGACACTACGCTGGCTGACTTTGCCGCCGATCTGCGGGCCCCCACCCCCACCGCCGCTGCCGAGATCGCAGTCCCGGTGCGCGAGGAACTGGCCAACCAGCTGGCCGAACTGGCGCTGCGCAAGCGCCGCGCGGTGGTCCGGCCGCTGCAACTGGGGCGCGAGCGGCTGGCCGCCCGGGCCGAACGCTTGCCCGCCCCTGCGGCGCTGCTCAGCCCCCATGCGCAAAAGCTCGACGAGCTGGCCGAGCGGCTGCGGCGCGGACTGGTGGACCGAACGCAGCTTGCCCGGGGGGAATTGCAACGCACCGCCGCGCGGCTCTCGCTGCCGCTGCTGAAAGCCCGGACCGAACAGGCGCGCGGGCGGCTCGATGGTCTGGCCCGGATCTTCGTCTCACTGGACCCCAAGCGGGTGCTGGCGCGCGGTTATGTCCAGGTTACCGGCGCGGATGGACGCACCCTGGTCTCGCGCGTCAAAGCCGCGACCGAGGCCCGGCTGACACTCCATTTCGGCGATGGCGCGCTGGAGGTGACCCCCGAAGGCGCGGCCGGCCGTGCTCCGCAAAAGCCGAAAGCCGCATCGCCGCCCAATCCCGGAGCGCAGGGTAAATTGCTCTGAAAGCAATCAGCGGCTAAAGCAGGGCCATGCTGATGAATACTGCCGATCGCCCCGCCATGCTGTTTTACCAGGCCAATGGTTTTCGCGTGCTCAGCCCGGGAAGCCACGTGCTCTGCGCGGTCAGCGGTGAACCGGTGCCGCTCGAAGCGCTGCGCTATTGGAGTGTGGATCGTCAGGAGGCCTATGCCAATGCGGCATTGGCCACCCGGCGGCTGCTCGGCGAGGGCTGACTGCGATGATTGACCGGCGTTTGCTGCTGGCCGGAGGCGGGGCGACAGTCGCGCTGGGGCTGTGGCGGGCGCGCAGCCAGGCGGCCGAACGGCTTGACCCGCTGGCCGATTTTGCGCTGACCGGGCGGCTTAGCCAGGGCGGCTGGGCGCGGGGACGTGCGCCGCTTGGCACGCGCCAGTTGCTGTTCAGCCGCCGCGCGGTGCAGCTTGCTCCTGATCGCAGTTTCTTCATCGCCTTTGACCGCGATTCGGGCCCACTCGGCGAGCTGGTGGCCGACTTTTCGGGCGGGGAGGCCAGCAAGGGCCAGTTCGCGATTGCCCCACGGGCCTGGCAGATCGAGCGGATTCCGCTGGGCCCCAAGCCTGGCGCCAAGCCCAATCCCGACTATGTGCGCCGCCGTGAGGCCGAAACGGCCCGGATCAAGGCTGCACGCAGTATCGATCACGCGTCCGACGGCTGGCGGCAGAAGTTCCTTTGGCCGGTCAACGGCCGGGTGTCGGGCCGGTTCGGGGCGCAGCGGATCTACAACGGGGTGCCCGGCAGCTACCATTCCGGGATGGATATCGCCACCGGGGCCAGCGGCACGCCGTTTGTCGCGCCCGCCGACGGGGTGGTCACCCTGGCCGCAGAGAGCTCGTTCTCGCTGGAAGGCCGGCTGCTGATGATCGACCACGGGATGGGGCTCAATAGCGCCTTCCTCCACTGTTCGGCTCATGCGGTCAAAACCGGCGATTTGGTTCGCCAGGGCCAGTACATCGGCAAAATCGGCGCGACCGGGCGGGCGACCGGCCCGCATTTGCATTGGTCGATCAAGTGGCGCGAGGCCCGGCTCGATCCACTGCTGTTTGTCGGAGCCATGCCGCAGGGTTGACCGGTGCCCCACGCGGGCTGTGACATTATAGCTACAGCGGGCGGATTTCTGGCGGAAATGGTGGACTTTGGCTTTACAGCGCCTGCCACACGCGGCAATCGGGCCAAATCCGAAAGCTGGGCTGACGCTATGTTTGCCTGGGTTTCCGGGACAAATCGGCCAAATCCAGTGGTTTGGTCATTTCCGATCGGGGACTTGTAACACATGAAAACCTATTCGATGCTGAAGGCGAGCGCCGCACCCCTTGCTCTGGGTCTGTCGCTGGTCGCCACGCCCGCGTTCGCACAGGACGCTGCTGCTGAAGACGAAGCTCCTGCCAAGGACATTGTCGTCACCGGTACCCTGGTGCGCAACCCCAACCTGGTTCAGGCCAACCCGGTCAATGCGACCACTGCCGACCAGATCGAACTCAAGCAGTCGAACGTGGCTGAAGAAGTTCTCCGCGAAATCCCGGGTGTTGTCGCCAACATCGGTTCGGCCGTGAACAACGGCAACGGCGGTTCTTCGTACGTCGATCTTCGTGGTCTGGGTTCGAACCGCAACATCGTGCTGCTCGACGGCAACCGCATCGTCCCGGCCGACCTTGCTGGCCGCGTTGACCTTAACAACATCCCGCTCGCGCTGATCAGCCGCGTCGATGCGCAGACCGGCGCCGCCGTGACCACCTATGGTGCGGACGCGATCACCGGCGTGGTCAACTTCGTGACCCGCAAGGACTTCGCCGGTCTTGACCTGTCGCTGGGTGAGCAGATCACCGAAAAGGGTGACGGCAACTACCTGCGTGCCGACCTTACCCTGGGTGCCAACTTCGACGACGGCCGCGGTAACGCGGTGCTGAGCCTGGGTTACCAGGAATCGGACCCCGTCTATCAGGGCGACCGCGATTTCTCGACCTTTGGCATTGACAGCTTCTCGGGCACCCTGGGCGGTTCGGGCACCACTGTCCCGTCGCGCATCACCGGAACCCGTCCGCTTGTTGCGGGCGTTCCGAGCACTGCGATTGATCCCCTTGGCAGCGGCAACGGCGGCACCCGCCAGGTCAACTCGCTGGGTCAGGCTGTTGGTTCGTTCGCGTTCTTCAACTTCAACCCGTACAACATCTTCCAGACGCCGTTTAAGCGCTACAACATCTTCGCCCAGGCGAACTACAAGGTGAGCGACTCGGTTGAAGTCTACACCCGCGGCATGTTCTCGAAGAACACCATCGACACCATCATCGCGCCCTCGGGCTCGTTCGGCGGTTCGGTGACGATGAACCTCAACAACCCCTATATGCCTTCAACCCTGCGCGACCAGTTCTGCGCGTTCAACACCAGCGGCGCTGGTGCGTACACTCCTCGCTTCACCCCGGCCGAATGCGCTGCGGCTGCTACGGCGACCGGCCCCGCCGATCCCAACTATCGCACCGTGACTTTCAACCTGGCACGTCGTGCGGTCGAAGTCGGTCCGCGTATCAGCAACTACACCTCGACTGTGTTTGACTACCGCGTTGGCGCCAAGGGCGACATCAGCAGCCATGTCAACTGGGACGTGACCGCCGCTTATGGCGAATCGGAAAAGGTCCAGGCGATCAAGAACTACACCTTGCAGTCGCGCTGGCGGCAGGGGCTGCTCGCCAACAACACCACGACCTGCCAGGTCACCACCAACAACTGCGTGCCGGTCAATCCGTTCGGCGCTGTTGGTTCGATCACTCCGGGCATGGCTGACTTCCTCAGCGAAGACAGCACCACCACGGTGCGCACCAGCCTGGGCCAGGTCCGCGGCATCCTTTCGGGTGACCTCGGCTTCGCCTCGCCGGGCGCTTCGACCCCGATCGGCTTCGCGCTGGGCGCCGAATACCGCAAGTACACCGCCCAGCAGTCTTCGGACCTTCTTGCCAAGACCCCGGGCGAACTCGGCGGCGCTGGTGGTGCGGCTCCGGACATCCAGGGCGGCTACAACGTCTGGGAAGGCTACGGCGAAATGGTCGTGCCGCTGGTCGAAGATGCGCCGATGGCCAAGAGCCTGACGGTCGAAGGCGGTGCCCGCTATTCGAAGTACAAGGTCGATGGTGGCGGTCAGACCGACACCTGGACCTGGAAGGTTGCGGGCAGCTGGGAACCGGTTGACGGTGTCAAGCTGCGCGCCAACTATGCCCGCGCGGTCCGTGCGCCCAACATCGGCGAACTGTTCAGCCCGCTGTCGGTCGGCCTGACCAACCTGGCGCTCGACCCCTGCGCCGGTGCGGCTCCGGTTGGCAACACCAACCTGACCAACATCTGTCTGGCACAGGGCGCACCGCTCGGCACGATCGGTTCGATCCTCAACCCGACTGCGGCTCAGGCCAACATCACTTCGGGCGGCAATCTCAACCTGCAGCCTGAAAAGGCCAAGACCTGGACTGTCGGCCTGGTGCTCCAGCCGGCTGCCCTGTCGGGCTTCTCGATGTCGATCGACTACTACAACATCAAGGTTACCGATGTTGTCGGCGCACAGCTGCCGGGCGACCTGATGTCCGCTTGCTTCGGTTCGATCACTGCCGCCAGCGCCACCAATCCGGCCTGCACCGTCATTCGCCGTAACCCGGTGACCGGCGGTCTCGACGGTGACCCGGCGACCACCTTCGGTCTCTATGCCCCGCTCAGCAACCAGGGCACGCTCTCGACCCGCGGCGTCGACTTCCTGATGAACTATAAGCGTGACCTTGGCTTCGCCAAGTGGAGCGCGGGCCTGGTGATGAACTACACCGCCAGCTCGAAGTACAAGGCGACCCCGACCGGTCTCGACCGTGAATGCGTCAACTACTACTCGATCAACTGCTCGTTCACGGGTTCGATCCAGCCGAAGTGGCAGTGGAGCCTGCGCAACACCATGACCTTCGGTGACCTTGATGTCTCGCTGCTGTGGCGTCACATCAATGCCGTTGAACGTGAACCGCAGGACATCATCGATCAGGCCGCTTTGGGTACAGGCTTCATCGGCGATGTGGTCACTCCTGTTGGCACCTTCTACGTCAATGCCAACAAGATCCCGGCAGCGAACTACTTCGACCTGACCCTGCGTTTCAACGTGTCGGACAACCTGACCTTCACCGTTGCCGCGCAGAACCTGTTCAACCGCAAGCCGCCGGTTGTCGGTTCGTCGATCGGTTCGACCTCGTACAATAGCGGGAACACCTTCCCGTCGACCTACGATGCGCTCGGCCGCCGGTTCGCCGCTTCGGTGCGTTTGAAGTTCTGATCCCACCCGGGACCAGTTCTTTCACGAAGGGGGCGGGCAGCAATGCCCGCCCCTTTTTCGTTGCCTGCTTGACTCGAGGCCACCGGCTGGGGATGCCGCTAAGATGACCCAGGACCTCACTCGGTTCGCCCAAGACATGCAGGCCGCACTGGCCGTCAATCCGCGCGATCCGGGCGCGCTAACCGGCATGGCCTGGCTGCTGCGCCAGGAAGGGCGATTGCGCGATGCCGTGCTGCACTGCGATGCTGCGCTGCGCGCCGATCCAGACTATGTCGCCGCCTGGCTCGAACGCGGGTTTGTCCTGTCGAGCGGCGGCTCGATGGCCAATGCCCTGGCCTCCTATCGCCGCGCCGCCGAACTCGATCCCGAATGCGCCGATGCTCACGCCGGGCTCGCCTCGATCATGGCCCGCGATGGCGACAGTGCTGAGGCTCGCGGCCACGCCACCCGGGCGCTCGAACTGGACCCTGATAACGCGATTGCCGCCGCCGCCCTCGCGACCTTGCAGCTCGAAACCGGTGAAACCGAAGCGGCAGAGGCCTTGCTGGCCCCGCTCGCTCCCCGGCTCGAAGGCCCCAGCGCCGACCGCAGCCTGGTCTGCGGCCTGCTTGGTGATACATACGCGCGCCTTGGCCGCCACGCCCAGGCCTATGCCTACTACGTTCAGGCCAAGGCCGATTTCGCCGCGATCAACGCCCCCCGTATGGGCACCCGCGAAAGCCACCGCGCCTTTATCGAGCGCCATACCGCTGCGCTGCGCTCATTGACCATGCCTCCACCTTCGCCGCCAACCGCGCCAATCGCGCAGTCCGCGCAAAACCACGTGTTCCTGCTCGGCTTTCCCCGCTCGGGCACCACGCTGGTCGAGAACGTCCTCGCCTCGCTGCCCAGCGTGGTCGCGCTGGAGGAACGGCCGACCCTGGCCGATGCCGACATGGCTTTCCTGGCCGAACCGGGCGGGCTGGAGCGTCTTGCCGCGCTCGGCGCCGCCGCCCTACAGCTCTACCGCCAGGCCTATTGGGACAAGGTTGCCCAGGCCGGGATCGCCGCGCCGGGCCAGTGTTTTGTCGATATGGACCCGCTCAAGGGTACCCGCCTGCCCGTCATCGCGCAGCTCTTTCCCAAAGCGCGGATCCTCGTCATGCGCCGCGATCCGCGCGACGTGGTCTGGTCATGCTTTCACACTCAATTCGCCCTCACCAACGCCGCGCTGGAATTCACCTCGCTAGAACGGACCGCGCGGCACTATGCGGCGATGATGGAACTGATCGAAACCGCCCGCGAGTGCCTGCCGCTGGCCATCCACGAAGTCCGCTACGAAGGCCTGGTCCGCGATTTCGAGGCCGAAACCCGCGCGATGTGCGCATTCCTGGGTCTCGATTGGAGCGAGGACCTGCGCCGCTTCGATCGCACAGCCAAACAGCGCGGCGTGGCCACTGCCAGCGCCGGGCAGGTCCGCAAGGGGCTCTATGATGGCTCCGGTCAATGGCGGCCTTATGCCGACCACTTCGAACCGGTCCTGCCAATCCTCGCCCCCTGGATCGAACAGTTCGGCTACCCGGCCTAGCTGAGCAGCGGGTTTGGCGGACTGAGGGCAACCCCCGCAGTATCGGCAACGCGGCGTGCCCATTCGAGCACCATGTCGATCTCTTCGCCATGCGCCGCGCGGGCAGCGGCATATTCGGCGCTGCGGTCCTCGCTCGTGAAGGCCGCACCCGATTTGGAATGCTGGCCAAATGTGGGCCCCGCAACGATCTCGGCAATTGCGGCGCTATCCAGTGTCAGGCCGCAATGCCCCGCCACTGCCATCAATGCTGCCGCCGGGTCCTGGGTCATCCGGTCAGCATCCAGTGTTGCAATCCGCGCCGGACTCAGCTTTTCGACCAAACGGGCGAAATGGGCGTGCTGCGCCAACCAACCCACTGCCGCGATTTGCAAGTCACTCTGGCGGAAATAGTCACCTTGCTCGAATCCCAGATCGATGTAGCCCATCCTGAGGTACCCCTCGAGCAGCTCGCGCACCCAAAGACGACACGGCAGCCCCTTGCGCACGACCGAGATCAGGAACGTTTCCAGCGGGGCATAGAGGAACACCGCTCGAGCCTGGTCCTGCACGGCCAGGAACAGCTCGGCCAGCGGATTGGCCAGGTTTGACGGCTTGACCACCACCGCCTCGCCCGGGCCATAAGGCCGCGCCAGCAGCCGCAGCGACAAATCGGCCGCACGCGCAACTGCCGGGCCCTGGGCACCGCGCAGACGAAATCCGGTCACATCGTTGAACAGCACCGGCTCGCTCAGTCCCATTGCCACGCCAGGCCGGTCCAGCGCGCTGGTCAGCAGGGTTGAGCCGCAAAAGGCTGAATGGAACAGGAAGTGCAGGCGCCCCTTTTCCAGGCCCAGCACCTCGCTGGCCGGCACATCGCGGTGCGCTCCGCGATCGCCCAGATAGGCGTCCGTCAGGAAGGGAACCGCGCGGTGATCGGCGCGCGACAGCCGGATAAAGCGGAAAGCGTCCTGGCCTTCGACAAAGCGGTGCGCGTACCACTCTGGGTCGGACAGGTCGAATGGGGGTGCCGCAGACATGGCGCTACGCTAGGCACTCTGATGCGGCTCCGCAACTCTCGCTTGCCGCTCGGCTCCCCGCTTCGTAAACCCTCACCCATGAACCAGGTTTCGCTCGCCCAGCAGGCCAACGATGAAGGGCTTGCCGCCCTGCGCAGCGGCGCTGCGGCGCAGGCCGTCGCGGCCTTTGCGCGCGCGACTCAGGCCGATCCCGATGCGCTGCCGCTTTGGCGCAACCTCGCCAATGCGCACCGGCTGGCCGGGGACCATGAAGGCGAACGCCGCGCGCTGGATCGGGCGCTGGCGATCGACCGGCTCGACCTTGGAGCACAGCTGCGCCTGGCCCAGCTCCACCAGCGCCTGGGTGAGGAGCGCGCAGCCTTGCTGACCTGGGCAAATGTCCACCAGCTTGTCGCCGGGCTTGATGGCCAGCTCGCCCCACATATCCAGGCCGAAGTCGATGCCGGTGCGGCCTATTGCAACGAACTGGAGGCCCGCCTTGGGGCCGAGGCCGACGCAATTGTTGAGGCCGGACAGGCTGGCTGGAATACGGCTGAGAAGCGGCGGATCGGCGCTTTCCTCGATCGTGCGCTGGGTCGTCGGGCGATCTACACCAACCAATGCTCCGGCCTGCATTATCCTTTCCTCCCTGCCGACGAATTCTTTGATCGCGAGCATTTCCCCTGGCTCGACCAGCTCGACGCCGGGACCGACGTGATTCGCGAGGAGCTGCTGGGCATCCTCGACGATCCCGGCGAAGCGATCCGGCCCTATGTCCGCATGGAAGAAGGCTCCCCGCCCAGCCCGTGGAGCGCGCTCGATCATTCGCTCGATTGGGGGGCCTGCTTCCTGTGGGAATACGGCGTGGCCAACCAGCCGGTGCTGGACCGCTGCCCGCGCACTGCGGCGTTGCTGGAGAGCCTGCCCTTGCTGCGGATCCCGCACCGCGGTCCTTCGGCGTTCTTTTCGATCCTGAAACCGCAGAGCAAGATCCCGCCGCATACCGGGGTGACCAATACCCGCGCGATCATCCACTTGCCGCTGATCGTGCCGCCGGGCTGCGGTTTCCGGGTCGGCGGCGAAACCCGCGAATGGGTAGAGGGGCAGGCCTTCGCTTTCGACGATACGATCGAGCACGAGGCCTGGAATGGCAGCGACCAGCGCCGCGCGGTGCTGATCATCGATGCCTGGAACCCGCACCTTACTGCGGCCGAGCGCGAGGCGATCATCGCCCACATCTGCGCTTCGGAAGCGGCGCTGGCCTGACTGGCTTGCGAAAGGCCCGGTAAACCGGTATTTTACCGGGCATAGTCAATCCCACGCGTACCTGACCGGGAGAACGCCAGTGAGCCTGCTCGCATCCATGATTCTGCTGATCGCCTCTGACGCCGCGGCCCAGACCGACCTTGCCTCTGTGACCGAACCCAATCCCAAGGCCATGTCGCAAAAGGAAATCCGCGAATTCAATGCAAAGCTCTCGCGTGAGCATCCCTTCTATATCCGCTGCGTGAAATCGGATGAGACCGGCTCGATTGCGCGCAAAACCTTTTCGTGCCGGACCAACCAGCAATGGAAATTGGCTCACGATACCGGCAACCAGAACGCCCGCGGCACGGTTGAGTCGATGACTAGCAAGGCCACGGTGACCAACTGATTGGCGGCCGACAGGACAGGGAGAAGCCCCATGAGCATTCTTGCATCGGCACTGTTGCTGCTGGGTGCCGAAGGCGCCGTTTACACGAACCAGGCGATCCTCAGCGAGCCCAATCCCAAGGCGATGTCGCAGAAGGAAATCCGCGAATTCAATGCCAGGCTGCCGAAGAACCACCCGTTCTACATCCGCTGCGTGAAATCGGATGAGACTGGCTCGATCGCCAAGAAGCTCTATTCCTGCCGGACCAACCGGCAGTGGGGCCGCGACGATGCGACCGGCAACCAGAACGCACGTGACACGATGGACGCGATGACCAGCAAGTTCTGGAATACCGACTAGGCCGCCATTCCACTTAGGCGGATAGATCCAGCCCGAAGAATTTGGTCGCTGCCAAGTGCACGGTCGGCAAGTTCGAATCGATGATCAACCCCGATCCGGTCAGGACTGGGGTAGCCGAATGACCCGAACGCCCGACTGGCCATTGATCCGGGCGAAATAGCTGCCCAGCGATCCCTTGGTGATCTCGATCTTCTGCCCGGCCTTGGCAAAGGTATCGCGGCCTTCGGTCTGCTTCCAGCGCGCGCCATCGGCCAGGACAAAAATCGCCGCACCGTCGCGCGCCGAGGAAACCGATGTGATGGTCGACTCGATCTTCTCGATCTCGACATCGTCGTTATCGCCGAACAGCTTGATCTTGGGCAGCGACAGCCCAAACAGGCTGCGTTTGGTCTTCTCGGTGGTCGCGCGGTCGACCACCAGCACTTGCTTGGCCTCGGCCGCCCCGGCCAAGTCCGCGACGCTGGCGTCGTAGCAGGCCAGCCGCGCGGCCGAATCGGTCAGCTTGCGGCAATCGACCACCGCCTGGAACACTTGCGGCTGGACCGCGGGGTCTTTGTCCTTGTCTTTGGCAAGCGCCGGGGCGCTGACCAGCAGCGTGAGTGGGGCAATCAGGCAAGTCAGACGGCGCATGGCATTTCCCCTTGAGACAGTCGCTGGCTGCTGAATGCCCTTGCTGGGGGGTTAAGGTCAATCACCGCGGGCAAAACAAAAGGCGCCCGGAACACCGGACGCCCTTGTTGTCTTGGCGCTGGCCAGCCGATCAGGCGGCGACAGCGGCCTTCTTCTTGAGCTCGCGCTTCACTTTGACGGCGCCCTCAGAAAGCTTGTCGTCCGCAGTCTTGAGCAGCCAGTTATCCAGCCCGCCGACGTGCTCAACAGAGCGCAGGCCCTGGGTCGAAACGCGGAACTTGAAGCTGCGGTCCAGCCCTTCGGACATCAGCGTCACGTTCTGCAGGTTGGGCAGGAACACACGCTTGGTCTTGTTGTTGGCGTGGCTGACGTTGTGGCCGACCTGGCGGCCCTTGCCGGTCAGTTCGCAAATACGGGACATGGCAAAACTCGCTTCAAAAATGGCTACCCGGTAAGGGAGAAGGCGCGCGCATAGCGATTCACCCTTGAAGGGTCAAGATATACCGGCCAATCCGGCTTAAATGAGCCGCTGGCCCCTCCCTGAACCGATGCAAATGGCGCTTGCCGAGGCGCGGGCGGGCGAATCTGCTGGTGAAGTACCCATCGGCGCGGTTGTGATCAAGGACGGCGTGGTGATCGCCAAGGCTCATAACGCACCGCGCGGCCGCCACGATCCCACCGCGCACGCCGAAGTGCTGGCGATTCGCGCTGCAGCCGAAAGCCTTGGCAACGAGCGGCTGGATGGCTGCGAACTGTGGGTCACGCTGGAGCCTTGCGCAATGTGCGCAGGCGCCATCGCCCATGCCCGAATCGCCCGGCTCTACTACGCGGCGTCCGACCCGAAGGGTGGGGCAGTGGAACATGGCGCGCGGGTGTTCGAGCATGAGCAGAGCCTGCACCGGCCCGAAGTCTATTCCGGTATGGGCGCGGAGGAGGCGAGCGGTCTGCTCAAGGCATTCTTTGCGGCGCGGCGTTAGAGGCCCCGCCAGATCTTCAGCGGCACATCGTTCTTCGGCCCAAAGGTGCGCTTCGAGCAGGCTACCGGCAGGAACTTCTTGCCATAGCAAATCTTGATCTCGCGCAGCCAGCCGCCGTTGGACAGGACCAGTCCGACCGATTGCGCCGGAATGCCCGGATTGCGTGCAACGAAAGCGCGGCGCAGGTCTCCGGCGGTGAGGAAGTCCTGACGCGAGAGCCGGTCGGCATCGGGCAGCTTGATGGAATTCCACAGGATCGCGGCGACCTTGAAATAGTCGGCCGGGGTTTTGGCCATGCAGCTGCCGTGCTTGGCCCATTCGTGCTCGATCAGCCAGGGTACCGGGGTCATGCACATGTTGGCGCGGTAGTCTTGCTGGGTCGGGCGCGGCGTGACCGAGCACCACTGCGGATAACGTCCGTTCGCGCCTTCGGGCCACAGGCCATGGAGCACGAAGCCGAACCGGCCGATCTGGCCGTTGCACTGGTAATTGCCAGGATCCTTCGCCGCCTTGCCGCCGCGGCAAAACTCGGGCGACCAGCTCACCGCCAAGGTGTAGCCTGTAATCGGCATGACGCTGCGCGGGCCATCGGGACGCGGCGGCGGCGGCTCTTCCACGCTTTGCGGCGCGCGGCATTGGTAGGCCTGGGCGAACGCCGGGGCGGGCAGGGCCAGCGCGGCGAGGAGCAGTGCGGCGCGAATCACAGCGGGGTGAAATCCAGCCCCACGTCCGCCGCCGGGGCGCTCTGGGTCAGGCGGCCGACCGAGACGTAAGTCACGCCGGTCGCGGCAATTGCGGCGATGGTGTCGAGCCGCACTCCGCCCGAGGCTTCGCAGGGCACCCGGCCTGCGATCAAAGCCACGGCTTCGCGCAGGGTCGGCACGTCCATATTGTCGAGCAGCAAATGGCTTGCGCCCGCCTCCAGCGCAGGTTCGATCTGGCTGATCCGGTCAACTTCGCAGATGATGTTCTGGACCCCGGCAGCCTTGGCGCGGCGCACCGCTTCACCCACGCCGCCAGCGACCAGCACATGGTTGTCCTTGATCATCGCCGCATCCCACAGCCCCATCCGGTGGTTCTGCGCGCCGCCCATCCGGGTGGCGTACTTTTCCAGATGGCGCAGGCCGGGGATAGTCTTGCGGGTATCGAGCAGCGTGGCGTTGCCCGCCATCGCCTCGACGTAGTGGCGGGTCATGGTGGCGATGCCCGACAAGTGCTGGACGGTGTTGAGCGCCGAGCGTTCGGCGGTGAGCATCGCCCGGGCATTGCCCGACAGGCGCATCAGGTCGGTCCTGGCGGGCACTTGCGCGCCTTCTTCGACCAGCACTTCGATTTCCATCGCCGGATCGAGCGCGCGGAAGAAGGCTGCGGCGATTGGCAGCCCGGCGACGACGATAGCGTCGCGGGTATCCATCACGCCCGAAAAGCGCGCCTCGGCGGGGATCACGCTCTCACTGGTCACATCGCGCCCGCCGCCGGGCAGGCCCAGCCCCAGATCCTCATCCAGCGTGGCGCGGACGAAATGGGAAAGGTCGAAGCCGGGAAGGGTGAATGTCATTGCGACGGTTTCGCCAGATTTGGAGCGAGGCGCAATAGGATGTTCACCCTAAGCACCAAAGAGGTTGGTTTGGGCCGCAGGCCCCATGCCTGAATTTACCTGAGCCTAAGGCGCTGCCGCGCAGTGGAAAGGCGGCTTCGCCGCATTCTCAACATCTTAGGTGCTTTGGGTGAACCCAATCAATGCACGAACCGCGCCACCACATCGCGATAGGAGCGACTCACCTTCACATCGGCGCCGCTTTCCAGCACCAGGAAGCATTCGCCGTTGGTGTGCGGCTTGACCTGGCGGACCAGGCCCAGGTTGACGATCCAGCTGCGGTGGACTCGCTGGAACACCCGCGGATCGAGTCGGCGCTCGAGGTCCTTCATCGTTTCGCGCAGGATCAGGCTGTTGTCGGCGGTGTAGATGCACATGTAATCGCCCGCCGCCTCGATCCGCTCGATCGAATCGACATCGACCCGGAAGATCTGTCCGCGGTCCTTGATGTTGATGAGCTTTTCATAGCGCGCGGCGTGGTCGGGCTCTTCAGGCATCGCGTCCATCGCATCGGGGGCGACTTCGGCGAGCACGGTCTTGAGCTTTTCGGCTTCTTCGGCTGAACGCTTTTCGGCAAGCCGCGTGCGGACCCGCTCCATCGTGTCGGCCAGCTTATCCTCATCGACCGGCTTCATCAGGTAATTGACCGCATTGGCCTCAAACGCGCGGACCGCGTGTTCCTGATAGGCGGTGACAAAGACGACCAGCGGCGGCTCGATATCGAGGATTCCGTTGACCACCGAAAAACCGTCGAACCCGGGCATCTGGATGTCGAGGAACACCAGATCGGGCTTTTCGGTCTTGATCTTGCGGATCGCCTCGCGCCCATTCGCGCAGGTGTCGATCACCTCGACATCGGCGAACTTTTCCAGGCGCAGCATCAGCCCCTGGATCGCGAGCTTCTCATCATCGACGAGGATCGTGCGAATGGTCATACGGCTTGTGTTCCCGTTCAGCCGGTCAGCGCCGGTACTTTGGCACCCTCGATCGCGGGCTGCACTTCGCGTCGTTCAAAGGGAATCTCGATCAGCACGGTGAACCCGCCATCGGCCGGCTCCATCGTTTCGAACCGGTGCGCCTCGCCATAAGCCTGGGCCAGCCGGTCGCGGATGTTGGCCAGGCCCACCCCGGTGGATACTTGTTCGCCGCCATCGAAAGTCACGCCAGAGAGCCTGTTGGAGGCCGAGGCAGATTGCAATCCCGGTCCGGTATCGGAGACGGTGATGCGAAGGTTCTGACCGACGAGTTGCGTGGCGATGGTGATTTCGGCGCCTGATTCCTGCGGGCTGACTGCATATTTGATCGCGTTTTCGACCAGCGGTTGCAGCAGCAGGCTGGGCAGCAGGCCCTTTGCGGTTGCCGGATCGATCTGGAACGAAGTGCGCAGCCGCTCTTCAAAGCGCATCCGCTCAATCTCAAGGTAAAGCTTCAGCGTTTCGACTTCCTGGGCCACGGTGACCCGCCCGGTCGGTTCGTTGACCAGGGTGTAACGCAGAAAGCTGGACAGCCGGCTGAGCATGGCATTGGCCGGTTCGGTCTGTTTCAGCAGCACCAGGGTTGAGATCGAGTTGAGCGTATTGAACAGGAAATGCGGGTTGAGCTGGTAACGCAGCATGGCCAGCTGCGCGCTGGTGGCCTGGTTTTCCAGCTGGATCAGCTGATCATTCTGCTCCTCGATCTGGAGGAAGAAGTTGATCATGTAATAGAGCGCCGACCAGGCCAAGAGCAGCGTGGCATCGAGGTAGAACAGCCCGATGATCCGCCCGACATCGAAGCTGCTCTCGCCATTGTAGAGCCCGCTTACCCAGGCATCGATAAAGGCATAGGCGGCGACCGCCACGCCCAGCACCAGCACCGTCACCCCCCAGGTCACAATCGGTCGGCGATTGATCAGCGCGCGGTAGATCACCGAAAGGATCAGGGTCAGCGACAGCCCGGTCAGCGTGGAAATCAGGATCGTGACCAGAAAGGTCAGTTCCTTGGCATTGGCCAGCCCCGACATGGTCCGCAGCAGCAGCACGCCGCCCCATCCGGCCATCTGCAGCCGCCAGAAAGCCTGGTTCTTGTTGGCGAAGAACGGGATCGGGCGAAAGGGCAGGACGGCCATGGTCTGGCTATCCTAGCAGAAGTTGGGTTTGGGCCAGAACCCTATTTTCCACGCGCCGCCGCCACGGCCTTGGCCAGCCCTTCGCGGCCAATCGCGCCGACGATCAGCTCCTCGCCGACCACCCAGGCGGGGGTGCCATCAATCCCCAGCTTGCGGGCAAAGCCGATATTGGCCTCGATCTCCGCAGAAACGCGCGGGTCCTGCGAAAATTTGCGGGCCCGGTCGAGATCGAGCCCGGCGGCCCGTGCCGCGCCTTCGATGCTGGCAAGGTCGGTCCGCCCGGCGGCAAACATTGCCTTGTGGAAAGCTGGATACTTGCCCTGTTCGGCGGCGGCCAGGCCCCAGCGCGCGGCATCGCCGCTGGTGGGGGCAATGATCGGCAACTCGCGGATCACCACCTTGAGATCGGGATTGGCGGCGATCACCGCTTCGACATCGGCCATACTGCTACGGCAATAAGTGCAGGCAAAGTCGGTAAACTCGACCAGGGTCAGCGTGCCATTGGGATTGCCCAGCACCGCGCCGGGGAACGGCTTTTCGATGGCATCAGCCACATTGGCGAGCTGGTCCTTGCTGCCTTGGCTTTTCAGGTTCTCGGCCGCCTCGACCAGCACTTCGGGGTGATCAACGATATAGGCGTGGACGCGCTTGTTAAACTCTGCGTCGTCGATGGTGCCCGAACGGCTGGACTGGATCGCCCAGCCGGCCGCGCCGCCGACCAGCAGCAGGGCAATGGCGGCCAGCGCCAGTGAAAAGGGGAAACGCGCGTTCATGGCTTGCTGCGCTACTTGCGTTTCTTCAGCTGTTCAATCGCCGCGCGCGATTGGAAGGCAATATCCTGGGCCCGCAGCCAGTCGGGCGAGCCTTTGGGCAGCGCCGCTTCGGCCGCTTCGGCGCTTTGCAGTGCCTGGAAATAGCTGCCCTGGAGCACTTGCTGTTCGGCCGAGGCGAGCCGCGCGCGGGCCATGTCGCCGCGCTGGCCATAGATCACCCCCAAGACGTACCAGGCAAAGGGATTTTCCCGGTCGCGCGATACCGCGGCTTTCAGCACCTGTTCGCCTTCGGCCAGGTTGGCCGGGTCTTCGGTGGCGACCAAAGCATGGCCGAACAGCGTGGCGATCAGCGGGTGATGGCCGGTCAGCCGGGTCGCGCGGCGCAAGGGATCGAGCGCTGCGGCCGGTTGGCCGGATTCGAGCAGCACCTGGCCTTTGAGTTCGAGGAAATAGGGATCGTCCGGGTTCAGCGCCAGCAAGGCATCAACCTCGCCCATCGCCTTATCGACATAGGCCTCCTTGTGCCAGGCATAGGCCCGGGCATAGTGCGCGGGCACGCTGTTATCGCCGGGGGGATAGACCTGGAAGGTCCGCTCAGGCTCTTCAACATAGCCCAGCAGCTTGGCCTTAACCCGCACGAAGCGGGCCTGCAGCACCGGATCGACCGGCTTGGTCCAGGCCGGATCCTGTGCATAGGTGTCCTGCAAGGTTGCGATCCGGTCGGTCGTCATCGGGTGGGTCGAATAGAATTCGCTGTCGGCCGTGCGCCGGAAACCGTGGCGCATTTCAAGGTTTTGCAATTTTTTGAAGAAAGCGAGCGAGCCGCGCCCCGAAAGCCCGGCCTTTGACAGGTAGAGCGCGCCCGCGGCGTCGGCCGAGCTTTCCTGGGTGCGGCTGAAGGCCAGGTATTTGCCCATTGCCGCCTGCTGTCCGGCCATCAAGACCCCGATCGCGGCATCGCCCGATCCCGCCGCTGCAGCAAGACCGCCAAGCAGCAGCGAGAGAATCGTGATTCCGGTCGCGGCCTTGCCGCCGCCGTCGCTGATCACATGGCCGCCGGTGATATGGCCTAGTTCATGGGCAATCACGCCCTGGACTTCCTCAACACTGTCTGCTGCCTGGATCAGTCCGGAATGGAGATAGACCACCTGCCCGCCGGCCACGAAGGCGTTGATCGAATTCGATCCGACCATGACCACATCGACATTGCGGGGATCGAGGCCCGCAGCCGCGATAAGCGGGGCCGACATGTCGCGCAGCAGAACTTCGGTTTCGGCATCGCGCAGGATCGACTGGGCCAAGGCCGGCTGGGCGCTGTGCGTGACGATCAGCAGAGCTGCGATGCAGCGCGAGAGCAGACGGCGGATCCTGGACATCGCCTTCGTCCTATCGCTGGCGCGGCTGAACAGGCGCTGAAGGAGCGCACTGCGCGGCCAGGAAAGCCAGCACCGGCTCCAGCACCCGGCGGTCGCGGCTGAACGGCGCGGCCAGCTTCATCACCGTGCCCGAATGGTCGACCCCCGCCAGCACCACCGGGCGCGTCGGCGCGCCGGCCTCCGTCAGGGCCTTGGCCAGGGCCTGGGAATTGCGCGGCTTTACAGTGGTATCGGTGTCGCCGGTCAACAGCAGCATGGGCGGCGCGTCGCCGCGGGCGAAGTGGACCGGCTGGGTCGTGGCCGGATCGGCGACATGGCCAAAGGCATTGCGCGCCGAATCCGAAGTGAAGGGATGGAAATCGTATGGCCCGCTGAGGCCGACCACTCCCTTGATGAAACCTTCCTCAACCCCGGCGCGGCCCAGCCACTGGCGTTCGAGTGCCAGCATGGCCGCGTTGTAGGCCCCGGCGGAATGGCCCATCACCACCACCCGGGTGGGATCGCCGCCGTATTTGGCGACATTGTCGCGGGTCCAGGCGAGCGCCAGCGCGCTGTCTTCCAGCATCGCGGGATAGCGGCCCTCTGCGCCCAGCCGGTAGCCGACCAGCACCACGACATAGCCCTCGCGAGTCAGGGTCCGGCCGATGAAGCGGTAGTCGCCCGGAACGCCCGAATGCCAGCCGCCGCCGTGGATGAACACTACCACACCGCGCGGGCTTTCGGCAGGCGCGACGGGGACCATGACTTCGACCTTCTGGGCGGGAAGCGGGCCGTAGCGCCCGTCTGCCAGCGCCAAGGCATAGCCTGAAGTGCCACCAAACTGCCGGTCGCCCCAATCGAGCAGTGCCACGGCATTGTTCGCCATGGCCCAGCGCCACAGGCCAAACAGGGCGGCTGCAGTGACCGCAAGGCTGATTAGCACCCATCCCATCCAGCCGATCCGCCTTTTGCCTGCCGCGCGTTCCATGGCGCTTTCCTAGCGCAAAAAGAAGAGGGCGCCAGCCTTTCGGCGGGCGCCCCAGGAGGGAGAGGAGTGTGAAATGGATCAGATCAGCTTGCGCGCCGCGCGTTCGAGCAGCGGAATGTCTTCGGATACTTCGCCCAGCAGCACCACTTCGCCGTTCGGAAGGCGCCGTGCGACCAGCAGGGCGAATTCGCTGCCCTCGGTGGGCACGGTGTCGAGCGGGAAATAGTCGAGCTTGCGCAGCTTGTGGGCCAGCGCCTCGCGCGGGGTGTCGCGCGCTTCGACGGCCTTGCCGCTTTCTTCCTTCTTGAGCCTGCGCTCTTCGGCGACCACGCCCTTGAGGCCGCCCGGGGCAGCGCCCAGATATTCTGACAGCATGCCGCGGCCCAGGCCAATGCGTTTGGCGTGGCTCAGTGCAGAGGCATATTCGGTCAGACGGGTCTTGTCGTACTCAGCCCCGAACACCAGCTTGACCACCGGGGTCATCGGCGCGCGGTCTTGCACGGTCAGTCCCGAATCGGCGACCAGTTCGGCGAATTCTTCGGGCTCGGAATAGGCGGCCAGGGCGAAATCGTAGGCCCGTCCGATCGCGGTGTAGAGCGCCGAGCGGGTGCGGTCCTCGCTGCCGCGGGCCATTTCGGCCATTTCGCGGGCCGAGGCCAGCCAGTCGGCCAGAGCCATGTCGGGATCGACGTCCTGATTGGCCTCGACGGTCAGGTCGAAAGTGTCGTCGTCCAGCTCGTCGGCGCTGCCCAGTTCGAGTGCTTCGCCCAGCTCCAGCGTATCATCCTGGTCCGCGCCGCCAAAGGCCGGTTCGGGCAGCTGGTCATCGGCTTCGAGCACTTCGCGCAGGTTTGTCAGGTCGAGCACGCCTTCGTCGGTGTCGGCGAAGTGGCTGTCCGCTTCCTCGTCCTGCTGATCGCCCGGGCCATCGGCCCAGTCGGTCATCGGCAAGTCGGTCTGAACCTTGGGCGCAGGCTGGATTTCCAGCGCCTGGTCGATCTCGCTCAGCAGGCTGTCGGTGGTCTGCTGGTCGGCCAGCTCTTTCCAGTTGATCACGCCGTAGATGAAATCGATCGTATCGTCGTCGCTTGAGAAGGGCAGCAGAATCCCGCGGTAGAGAATGGTCCGCTCACGCTGGTTGACGAATTCGGCTTCGAACCCGATCGGGGCCTGGTTGGCCAGGATCTGCATGTAGTGATCGGTGATCCGCGACAGCAGCGAGCGTGCGGGGACATCGGCCAGGGTGTGGATTTCGTTATCGGTGCCGCATTCCTGCGCCAGGGTGCCGCCCAGGAACTGGATCGTCGGGTTTTCGATGCCGGCGGTGAAATCGAGCAGCACGCTGTGCGGGCCGAAATCGGGCAGGGCTTCGGGATCGAGGTCTTCGATCGAGGGAAAATTGCGATTGTCGAGCAGGCTGGCCCAATGGTTGTAGGCGCGCACCTGCATGCGGCGCTCGTCCTGGCCGACCGGGCTGGGCGGCGGTTCTGCCGGGCCTTCATCGGCGTCGGCTTCGCTGCCGAACTCAACTTCGGGCCAATCATCGCCGGAATTGGCATCGCCGTGGCTGGCGTTGTCAGTAAATTGGCCGCGGTAAGTGTCCATGTGGTTTCCCCGGTGTCCCTTCGGGGCCACTTTTGGCGCAACATGGTAAATTAACCGTTAAGTTGTGCCGGAACCCTTGTCAGGACCCCAGCCGTCAATCCGGGGGTCCACAAGCCCCAACTGGCGGCGCAGCGCGGCGCGGGCGAGGCGTTCGGTTTCGACCTTGCGGCGCGCTGCGGCAAGCGGAACCGTGGCGGCCGGGCGCAGGATTTCAGCGTCATAACCATCGGCAACGATCAGCCCGCAGCGCTCGGGCAGAAAGCCGGCATCCTCCATGCAGGCGCGGTCAAGGTGCGGGGCAAGACCCCAGTAGAACCGGTCGCAATAGTCCAGGTAATCGGTCCACTTGGCATCGCCGAGCAGATCGCCGCGCGCGACCTTGATCTCGACGATCACCAGATGGCCCTTGGCATCGATCCCCATCAGGTCAGCACGGCGGCCGTTGCGCAGCGGCATTTCGGGCAGGCACCAGACATCGTTGCGGGCGAACAGGCGGCAGATCCCGCGGGCAACGGCCGGCGCGGCCTTGAGGTCGTCGGCGAGATCGGGGGTATCGGACATCGCCAATCTCTAGAACAGATTGGCAACTTTGCAAGCGCGCGGCTGCGCCAGGATTACATGAAGCGGCGCGGGGCCTGGCTACTCGCGGGCGGAACCAGCGCCAGCAATGCGGTGCGTGCGGCGTGAAACTCCTGCCACAAGGCCAGGGCCGGGACCGCCGGATTGGCACCGCGGGCATTGACCGCCATCAGCGCGGCAAGGCCGAGCTCCATGATTGCGCTCAGATCGTCGATTGCCTGTTCGGCCTGTTCGCGCCGCCAGCCGCCCAGATCGCGCATGACCGCTGGGAAATTCCGCACTTCGGGGCGCATCGGTTCAGCCGCGAGGCCCGCCAGCATGCCGACCACGCCGACAGCATCGTGCAGCGCCGACCACTTCATGCTCATCGCGCTGGCCGAAGCCTGGCCGAATTCGGGTCGTCCCGAAGTCGGCAGCACGCCGCCGCCGGGCTGGGTGAAAGAGCTGTGCGCGTTCATGCCACCCGCCATAGCGCAGCGCGCTTGCCAAATTGCTAACCTGACGGGCGAATGCACAAAGTCACTGGCGCGAAGGCCCACACGCTGCTAACCGCGCCTCCCACGCACCCGTAGCTCAGCTGGATAGAGCGCTGCCCTCCGAAGGCAGAGGCCACAGGTTCGAATCCTGTCGGGTGCGCCATTTTCTCTCAATAAATTCATGTATTTATTGAGGGGCATGGCCCAAAAAATCGGAAAATTCGCCGATTTTTGCTATTCACAAATCATTGACAAAATCGGTTGGCGACGAATCGCATCGACATTATTGGTTATGTCGATGGAGGTGCCGTGGTGACGACCGAATCCGAAGGCTACATCGACCTCGGCAGAGAAGGCCGGGTCGTTCTTTACAAGCGGCAGCACCTCAAGAATCCTAAGTGGCAAGCCCGGATCAGCGTTCCTAACGCAACCGGCTACAAGGTCATTTCCACCAAGCTTTCCGATTTTGAAGAGGCCAAACGCTTTGCCCTGAACCTCTACGATGACCTCTACATGCAGGTAAAAGCAGGGGGACCGCTCAACACGAAGAGCTTCAAGCAGGTCTATGAAGAGTGGAAGGCCTACGTCAAAGTTCATGGCCGCACCCGCCGGGACGGAACGTGGGACACCACTATCGAGCGGATCGACAGCTACGCATTGGAATTTTTTGGCACCAAGCGGATTGACCAAATCAAGGAAGCTGACTTTACCGAGTACTGGGCTTGGCGGCGGCAGAACTATGCCAAAAAGGTCCCGTCAAATTCCACCCTCAAGCGGGAACGCACCAGCATCATGCCGGTGTTCAAATTTGCCTTGTCGAAGGGCTACATCACCAAGATTCCAGAGACAAATACCCCAAAGGCGAAGGATGGCCGCCGCCCTACATTCACCCAAGAGGAATGGGAGGCGATCCGAGAGGCAATGCCGGATTGGGTAAAGGAGGCTGTCGAACTTGCCACATGGCGTGACAGGTTCATGGCCATGCATTGCTTCATGATCCTTGCAAACACGGGATTGCGCATCGGGGAGTTGCGTAGGTTCAGATGGCGAGACATCAGCTCCGTGACCGAACGGGTCAAGGGTAAGGTGCACAAGTATTATGTCGGTCACGCGGACGGCAAAACGGGTGCTCGCCAGTTCGTCTTCCAACCCGGTGCTGAAGTCAGTTTGAAACTTGTCTATGAACAGCGTTGCAAGGAGCTTAGCCGCGACAAGCCTGATGGCGAAATCGTCAAACCTGGCCCGGATGAGACAATCCTATGCCATCCCGATGGTGAACCCATCCGTGAGTTCAAGCACTCGTTCAAATCGCTACTAGATTTTGCCGAAGTGCCGGTGAAGGTTGATGGCAAGTCCCGAACAATCTACTCGTTGCGCCACTTTTACGCGACCCGGCGGCTGTCGAAGGAAGCGAGCGCCCACTTGATCGCCAAGCAGATGGGCACGTCGATTGAGATGTTGGAAAAGCACTACTCGCACGTCATCAGCAGCAAGGTCGCGGCGCAGATCACCGGCCAGAAGCCATCGCCCATTGTAATGAAAGGGAAAGTCGAGTTTCCGTTTTAAGGCGTTCGGCCTGACAGGCGTTGAATCGATTTGATCGCCAAAGTTAGCCAATACAGCGAGCGCCGCGCTGGCACTCGAATCTAGGTCGTGTTGACAAAAGTCTTCAACCAAAGCCGTGAAGCGGCGAGGTTGAGGAAGCTCTCGAACGACAGGACGGTCTTGTCGTAGCGGGTGGCGATGCGGCGTTGCTGTTTGAGTTTGCCGAACA